>JAESFU010000057.1_pt1 | contig 251744 bp, 238 predicted proteins | sample 9269461 | NCBI WGS metagenome assembly JAESFU01 (sample SAMN14502556, study PRJNA617107) | algae metagenome | isolation source: Stenomitos rutilans HA7619-LM2 and co-occurring heterotrophs from cave walls | place: USA: Waikapalae cave, Hawaii | collected 2009-07-28 | reverse complement strand
CGGGGGCAGCGACACGTTCGTGTTCAACCAGTCGCTGGTGGCGGCCAACGTGGCGACGGTGGCCGACTTCATCGTAGGCACCGACATGTTCGAGCTCTCGCTCGGCGTGTTCGGCGCCGCCGGCGCGGCCGGCAGCCTGAGCGCCGATGCGTTCCATCTCGGCGCGACCGCCGCTGACGCCACCGACCGCATCCTGTACGACGGCGCCACCGGCCAGCTGTTCTACGACGCCGACGGCACCGGCGCGATCGCCGCCAAGGCGTTCGCCACCATCACACCAGGCCTCGCCCTCACCGAGGACAGCTTCCTGCTCGTGTAGACGAGCTCGGGATTGAAGACACGCTGCAAGCAAAGCTGTTCGAGATATGACACTCGAACAGCTGACGTTGATCTCAAACGGCCGCCTGGCCGTAGTAGAGAGTGACGGCGTGCCGCGCCTCGGCGAAGAACAGCCAGCGCTGAACGAAGACGCCGACCGTTCCCAGGATCGCGGCGGCGAGGGTCGCGGCGATGGCGGGCCAACCCGAAGCGACGAAGGGGACGAACGACAGGAGGAACGGCAGGCCACAGCCGAGCCCGATCGCGATACGCCGCAGCTTGGCGGCATGCTTGCGGGCGATGCTGAAGCCCATCTCCTTCAGCAGATAATTCTCGGAGGTATGCGGCGCCTCGAAGAGACGCACCGTGCCCAGGGAACCGAGGCCGGTCGCGCTGCCGGCGGTGCTTGTGGCGGGCGCCTGGTCGATGAAGCGCCAGTAAGCCAGCTTCAGCACCGCGGCGAGCGCGATCACGATGGGTACCAGGACGGGCACCAGCCCGCCGAGCTCCGGCTGCGCGCCGAAGATCTGTAACACGGGCGCGAGCCAGAGGATGCCGCTCATGAGGGCGAGCGCCAGGTAGTTCGGTACGACCCAGCGATTGTGCCAGCGCGGCACGGGCTTCAGCGACCGGTAGATCATCGACGTACAGTAGACCGTGGCGACGGCGCCGAGTGCCGCCAGCACGCCCGCAGCCTTCGAGACGGTGCCGAGGAATACCCAGCCGATGCCGAAGAGTCCGGCCGGCAGATAGGTCACGACGGCGGCAACACCCTCGCGCGACAACCACGACGACCGCCATTGCGAGAAGGCCCGCCAGGCGCGCTGCTTCTGGCCGAGATGAAACATCGAGGTCAGGAGGCCGGCGGTGATGGCCGCCAGCGCCAGGGCCAGCGCCACCAGACCGAATCGCGGATCCGCCGGCAAGAGGCCGAATGGCGCCAGGACGCCGAGCAGAGCCAGGAGCCCGTAGCCGGCGCCTGAAGCAGTGGTGAAGAAAATCACCGACAGCGAGGGATGCACGTCGTCTCCGAATGATCAGCTTGGTTGTTCTTCATGCCGACAGAAGCCGGTCCAGCCATCCCAGCAGGCCGCCGGCGGCGGCCGGTTGCGCGGGCTCGAGCCGGGCCGGCGCACCGGTGCAGCCCTGCGTCTGCTGCCGCGGGCGCGGCGGCAGGTATTTGTTGGTGGGCGCATAGCCCAGCTCTTCCATCAGGTTGAAGCCTTCGCGTTCGGTAACCAGCTTGGAAACCGCGGAGTTCGGATCGCCGAGATCGCCGAAGTGGCGTGCCGAGGCCGGGCAGGTGGCGACGCAGGCCGGCACGCGATCCGCCGGATCGAAGGTCTCGTTGTAGATGCGATCGATGCAGAGCGTGCACTTCTTCATGACGCCGGCATCTTCGTCGAATTCCCGGGCGCCGTAGGGACAGGCCCAGGAACAGAGCTTGCAGCCGATGCACAGGTCTTCGTTGACGAGGACGATGCCGTCCGCGGCGCGCTTGAAGGACGCGCCGGTCGGACACACCGTCACGCACGCGGGCTCGGCGCAATGCAGGCACGAGCGCGGGAAATGAACGGTGCGGCCGGCAGTTCCCTCACCGACTTCGTAGGTGTGCACGCGGTTGAACCAGACGCCGTCGGGCTTGGCCCCGTACGGCGCGAGATCGGTCAACGGCGCGGCAACACCGCCGGTGTTCCACTCCTTGCAATTCACGGCGCAGGCATGACAGCCGACGCAGATATCGAGATCGATGACGAGGCCCAGTTGCTTCTGCAAGGGCGCTGCAGGCAGGCTCGTCACTTGGCTTCTCCATTGGCCGGCGCCCTGAAGCCGGCGCCATAGCGCAGCACGTCGGGACGTTGCGGCAGATTGGGCGGCACCGGCAGGGTGGCGAACTGCGGCTCGCTCACGCCTTCCTCCGCAGAGACCTTCTCGATCCGGACGCGCAGGTCGTACCACGCGGCCTGGCCGGTCACCGGATCGGAATTGCCGTAGCGATGGCCGTCGCCGCGCTCGGGCAGCAGCTCCGAGATGACGTGATTGAGCAGGAAGCCCTTCCGCGACTCTGCGGCGTCCGGTTCGAGGTTCCAGGCGCCGGATCGCTTGCCGATGGCGTTCCACGTCCAGACCGTATGCGGATTGACGCCGTCCATCAGCTTGGCCTGGACCTTGATGCGCCCGTGATGGCTGGTGACGGCGACCCAATCGCCCTCGGCGATGCCGAGCCTCGCCGCCGTCGCATGATGGATGTGGAGGCGATTGTCGCCGTGAATCTGGCGCAGCCAGGCGTTCTGCGAGCCCCAGGCGTGATACATCGCCATCGGCCGCTGCGTGATCGCGTGCATCGGGAAGGCGTCGCGCGCGACCTCGGCCTCCTCGAAGGGCATGTACCAGAGCGGCAACGGATCGAAGTAGGTCCTGATGCGCGGGCGATGCTCGTCCGGCGGCTGTACCGCGCCATGCCCGTCCGCGGCGAGACGGAACTTCTGCAGGATCTCGCTGTAGAGCTGCAGGACGATGGGTTCCGGCTTGTCGATCAGGCCCATGCCGACCGCCCAGTCGAGATAGGCGCGGTTGGCATGCTTGAAGTAGCGCGCGTCGGCCGGAACCTCGTGCCGCCAGAAACACTTGTTGGCCACGTAGGCGTCGAGCTGACCCTCGTTGACCGCGCCGATGCCGTGCTTGTCGCCGGCAGCGCCGCGCCAGCCGGCCAGGCTGCCGATGCCGGGCTTGCGCTCGTGATGGACGATGTAGTCGGGATAGCCGCCAGGATAGCGCGGGCTGCCGTCTTCCTTCACGAGGCCGGGCAGGCCGAGACGGGCGCCCAGGTCGATCAACACGTCCTGGAACGGGCGCACGTCGCGGTCGGGCGCGATCACGGGCTGGCGAATCGAATCGGCGACGCCGTCGGCATCGCAGATCGGCCGATCGAGCAGCGAGATGCAGTCCCAGCGCTCGAGATAGGTCGTGTCGGGCAGGATCAGATCGGCATAGGCCACCATCTCGCTGGCATACGCGTCGCAATAGATGATGCGCGGAATCTTGTAGTCGCCGGTCGCCGGATCCTTGTCGGTCAGCATCTCGATGGTGCCGGCCGTGTTCATCGACGAGTTCCAGCTCATGTTCGCCATGAACATGAAGAGCGTGTCGATCTTGTACGGATTGCCTGCCCACGCGTTGCGGATGACCTGGTGCATCATGCCGTGGGCCGCGAGCGGCGCCTCCCACGAGAAAGCCCTGTCGAGCCGCCGCGGCGTGCCATCTGCCTCGACCAGCAGCTCCTGCGGCGACGTGGGGAAGCCGAGCGGTGGACCGGGCATCGGCTTGCCGGGCTGGACGTCGGCGGCGCGGCCGGTCGGCTTCACGCCGGGGGGCGTGGGCCGCGGAAAGGGCGGCTTGTAGCGGAAGCTGCCCGGCGAATCGACGGCGCCCAGCATCATCTGCAGCACGTGGATGGCGCGGCAGGTATGGAAGCCGTTGGAATGGGCCGAGATGCCGCGCATGGCATGCATCGCGACCGGCCGGCCGATCATCCTGTCATGGTGCCGCCCGGCCCAGTCGGTCCAGGGCTGCTCGATCACGACGGTCTGTTCGAAGGCGGCATGCGCAAGTTCGGCAGCGATGCGCCGGATGACGTCGGCGCCGATTCCGGTCTCGGTGGCGACGGCGTCGGCCGTGTATTGCGGCTCGAGGCAGCGGGTGGCGACGAGATGGAAGGACGGCACCGCGGCACGCCCGTCGGGCAACACGACCTTGCCGGTCAGCTGCGGCTTGGCGTCGATCCGGTTTGCGCCGGTGACCGCCTGGGTCGCGGTGTCGAACACCAGGGGCTGGCCTGCGGCGTCACGGGCGAAGAGGCCGTGATCGGCGGCGCCCTCGTCCTGGATCACGAGCCACGGCGCGTTGGTGTAGCGACAGAGATATTCCTCGTCGATCTTGCCGGCGCGCAGCAGTTCCTGGATGAGCGCCAGGATGAACAGGCCGTCGGTTCCCGGCCGGATGCCGATCCATTCATCGGCGATCGACGAGTAGCCGGTCCGGATCGGATTGACCGATACGAACTTGGCGGCGCCGCGCGTCTTGAGCTTGCCGAGGCCGGCCTTGATCGGATTGGAATCGTGGTCCTCGGCAACGCCGAACATCAGGAAGTACTTGGTGTTCCCCCAGTCGGGCTCGCCGAACTCCCAGAACGAGCCGCCGATCGTGTATAGCCCGGCTGCCGCCATGTTGACGGAACAGAATCCCCCATGGGCGGCATGGTTGGGCGTGCCGAACTGGCTCGCCCACCAGCCGGTCAGCGCCTGGCTCTGGTCGCGCCCGGTGAAGAAAGCCAGCTTGCGCGGATCGCTGCGCCTGATGGCGCCAAGCCAGTCCGTCGCGGTCGCCATGGCCTCGTCCCATTCGATCTCTTGATATTCGCCGCTGCCACGCGGCCCGACCCGGCGCAACGGCTTGCGCAGCCTGGCGGGGGAATAGTGGTTCATGATGCCGGCCGAACCCTTGGCGCAGAGCACGCCCTTGTTCACCGGATGGTCGCGATTGCCCTCGATGTAGCGAATGCGGCCGTCCTTCAGATGAACCTTGATGCCGCAACGGCATGCGCACATGTAGCAGGTGGTATGCGTAATCCGGTCGGCAGTGGAAGCATGGAGATTCAGGCCTGCTGCCTGTTGGTCGTCGGTCGCTTCCTGATCTTTCGGCATCATGTCCCTCACGGGAGAAAGGTTAGTCTGTGTGCCTTGTCCCAAGAAGAAATTTTTTGCGCAGGCCCACAGGCTTGCGCGCACGATGCCTCTCTGATTTGCTCGCCAAGCGAAATGCATCGGAGGGCGCATGTACCAATCGCGTTGGTATGAGGAATGGCTGCTGTCCGTGACACAAGCGTTGGCGATGCTGACCTTCAGCGTCGTCATTCGTTGGATGGTCTCGTAAAGACTTCGCGCAATTCATCGCGGCTCGGAATCCATCCGGCCATGACGTCGCACTCCGAGGCAAGGTCTTGAATGGCCTCGTAGGCGACGTACTCGCCTGATCCAAGCGCAGAAGCGACCCACTCCACATCATGGTGGCGGATGCATGCATCCCCTACCGTTGACGTGCGTTGTCAGTCGTGTCCGATCCTCTCCCGCCTCGCGTCCTTACGCCGGTTGATCCGCCTCGACAGGAAGCGCTCATAGCCGAGCCTTCTGCCGGCGACAGGCCGCCTGAAGCTGAGTCGTCGAAGCCCACGCCTCACGAGCGCGTGCAGAAGCTGCGGGTTGGCATACGTGTCGTGTGGTGGAGTGCCGTCGTTCTCACGCTCGCTTTTGGCGGTGCGGCGGTCTGGCTGGGCCTCGTGCGTCGCGATCCGTTCGCCGTTCTCTATGCTTTCCTGGCGGTCTGCTGCGCCGTGGCGGGCTACGGGACACTCCTCGCGGTTCGCCGTCCGTCGGCATCGTGACGGCTCTGCATCAACTCTGATCCTGGAGGATTTTCATGCCCCGCAAATCCCCGAAACCAGACCCGAACGAAGCCTCGGCCAAGTACAGCGGTACCGACCAGGGCAAGGATGCGCGTCTCGATGAGCGGCGGAAAAAGGGTGTCTATGGCGCCGGACCGGAGGACGGCCCCGGCTACCAGCGTGAGGACAAGCAGGATGGCGGCCGGTACGGCGTGGAGCGCACCGTCGACCGGACGGAGGACGAAGGCAGTTCCGAGACCGGGCCAACCCGCTCGGCGCCTTGAAATCAGCACGATTTCGACGTTTAGGTTGGGTAGATTCCATAGTGCCGGCCTTAGCCGGCGTGAGCGCCTTGTCTCTCTTGCCGCTGAGGGAAATCCGATGCTGAAAAAAGTCGCCGTAGCCGCCCTGGTCGCCCTTCTTCCCGTCGCGCCAGCAATGGCTGAGCCGGCCATCCTCACCTGGACGGGGTACGGCCTGAATGTTCCGGGCAGTGGCAAATGCCCGACCTACAAGATGACGATCAAGGTCACCGTCGTCGGCAACGACGTGGATGGCTGGTTCCAGCAGGAAGGCCGCCCCGAGCGCGGCTTCAAGGCGACGCTCGGTGCCGACAAGAAGTTCAAGACGACGGCCGTCGTCGGTGGGGGCAACAAGATGGACGTGGTGGGCTCGCTGAAGCCCGGCGCCTCGACCATCATGCTCGACGGCTACTGCCTGTTCGAGGGGCCGCTCAAGCCGCAATAGTAAGCGGGCCCCCGTCACCGGTCTTGTGATCGGGGGCCTGACAGCTATCGGACCATCCAGAACGTATCTGGCTCGTAGAGGCCGATGTATCCGCCCGGATCCCACGCCCAGTAGCCTTTCTCCGGAACGTTGCGCACGCGCTTGCCGACCGTCACCGGCTGGCGCACCTCGTTCACCGTGCCGATCGAGAACACCTCCTCGGCATTTACGGCCAGGATGTCCTCCCAGGCCTTGCGCTTCTCCGCGGCGTCCACCGACTGCTCCCACTTCGCGAGCATTTCGAGCAGCTTCTTGCCGACTTCCATGTCGCAGGGCTCGCCCTGCTTGCCCTTCGATTCGACGTACAGACCCCATTTCGGCCATTGCAGCCCGCCCTGCATCACCGGCGTGAACTCGCGCGGGCTGGTGTCGACGGTCGGCGCGGCGGTGGTCACGCCGGCATAGGCGGTCATGATCGCTTCGCCGGAGGTCGTGCGCAGGCGGAAATTGTCCGTGGTCTGCGGCTTCAGCAGCGCCTTGATGCCGATCTTCTTCCACTGGTCGATGACCAGGGTCATGTTGTCGACTTCGTCGGCCTTCTCGCTGGAATGCTCGATCACGAACATCGCCGGCTGGCCGTTGGGCAACAGGCGGATGCCGTCGCTGCCCTTCTTGGTGAGCCCGATCTCGTCGAGCAGCTTGTTGGCCGCCTTGACGTCGTAGGTCGCCCACTTGGTGGCGTATTCCGGCTTGAACAGGGGCGAGCGCGGCATGATCGTGTTGGCGGAGGGCTTGGCCAGGCCGCTGTAGACGACGTCGCTCAGCTCCTCGCGGTTGATCGCCAGCGACAGCGCACGGCGGAAGCGCACGTCGCGGTTCAGCTTCCGCCAAGTCTCATCGTTGGCGTTCATGTTGGGATAGAACGCCACCTCCGAGCCCGAGCCCTTCTCCCACAGCAGCGCCTTGATGCCGGAGTTCTTCGCGGCGTCGCGCAGGAAGGTGAAGTCGCGCAGGCCGAGATAGCGCGGCTGCAGGTCCGATTCGCCGAGGCCGGCCTTGGCGGGGATCAGGTTGGCCGCGACCACCGTCATGATCACGTCGTTGATGTAGGGCAGCTGCTGGCCCTTGCTGTCGATGCGGTGGAAGTAGGGGTTGCGCACGAACACGAAGCGCTGCGCCGGCGGCACCGTGGTGAGGACCCACGGGTTGAGCGTTGGCAGGTCGACGTTGCTGTTGCCGTACATCGCGTCCTGGCGCTTGAAGACGTTGGACCAGCGGCTGCCCTTGTAGAGCTTGAGGATGTCGTCTTCGGGCGTGTACTTGCCGTGCAACGTCTTGAGATAGTGGGCCGGGCGGAACAGGAAGAGCGGCGCGGCGCGCGCCTGGCTTTCGATGAAATCGGGATTGGGCTTGGCCCAGCTGTAGCGAATCGTCACCTCGTCGATGATCTCGACCTTGGGCGGCTGGCCGTCGACCAGCAGTTCGACGGAGGGACCGTTCGGCGACAGGTCCTTGTTGTTGGCGATGTCTTCCCAGAAGAAGCGGAAGTCCTCGGTTGTGAAGGGATGGCCGTCCGACCATTTGTGGCCGGCGCGAAGCTTCAGGGTGAACTCGCGCCCTTCCTTGACCTCGTAGCTCTCGAGGATGTCGGGGTGCAGCTTGAACTTGTCGTCGTACACGATCAGGCGGGCGTAGCTGTAGACCGTCATCAGGCGGGTGTCGCGCGTGGCCGCGACCAGCATGTTGAGCTGACCGCCGTGCTTGCCGATCCCATCGGCGCCCGAGAAGCTTTCGAGCACGCGGGGAACCTTGGGAAGGCGCTTGTCGACCGGCGGCAGCGCGCCCGACTTCACCTTGTCCGCGAGGCCCGGCGTCTCCTGCAGGGCGGGCAGCGGATTGGCGGCAAAGGCCGGAACCCCTCGCGCCACAAGGCCCATCAACAGCGCCTGCGTCAGAACACGTCTCTTCATCGCCAGCCTCACTGTTTGCCCATCGACATTATGATCTAAAACTAAGGCAGAAATTGTTGATTCCGGGAGGATTCCGGATGGCGGCGAAGGTCGCAAGAGCGAATGTCCAGAATCGGACAAATGTGCGGGAACAAGAGCCCGCCTCGCTTGTTTAAAGGGGCAGCCTATCGCTTTCAGGCCCAAAGCTCCGGGAAGGAGCCGCGCAATGGACTATTTCGAACGCAATCGCCTGCTGCGTGTCCTTTCCACGTCGGACAGAGACTTGCTGCGGCCGGCGTTGAGTTCCGCCGCTCTTCACCGCGGCCAGGTGCTGGAACGCGCCGGCGCCCCGACCGAACAAGCCTTCTTCCCGGAGACAGGCCTGGCGGCCGTCGTGGCGCGTTCGCCCGCTCGCGAGATTGGCATCGGGGTCGTCGGCAACGACGGGGTGACCGGTATCGATCTCCTACTCGAGGCGGGCCATGCCGCCAACCAGACGCTGGTTCAATCGACGGGAAGCGCCATGTGCATTCGAGCCGCCGACCTGAAGACGGCGATGAAGCGCAGCTCCTCCCTGCATAAGCTGCTCCTGCGCTACGCCCATGTCTTCATGGTCCAGGCCAGCCAGACCGCGCTTACCAACATCCATGCCTCCATCGAGGAGCGTCTGGCCCACTGGATACTGATGTCCCACGACAGGTTCTCCAGCAATGACCTGACAGTCACGCATGAGTTCATCGCATTGATGGTCGGGGTGAGGCGGCAGGGGATCACGGAGGCGCTTCATCTGCTGGAAGGGCGGCGGTTCATCCGCTCTACGCGGGAGAGGCTTCATGTCGTGAACCGCCCGGGCCTGATCGAAGTCGCTTCCGGCTCCTATGGCGTTTGCGAAGCCGAGTACGAGCGGCTGATCGACGGAAAGTTTCGACGACTCTTAGAATCTGCGTGAAGGAGGCTTGAAGTTATTTGTCCAGAACCGGACAAATCTGTACGCTGAGACAGCGACATGGCAGGCCCGGTGTCTGGCGCTCCCGCTTGTGTAGTTCGAGCCCGTCATGTCTATCGTTCAGTTAATCGCCGCCTGAAATGACTGCGTACTCTGAGACTCAGGCTGCGGCACTCCTGCGGTATGTCGAACTTTTTCTCGATGAGGTGGAGAGCCGCGAGCGCGGTCTCGACGCGAGGGAGTGCGATCTTTTGGCAGAAATCTTCGTTCGCCTTGCCGTCGCCGACTACGATTGCGTCGACCTGACAAGGCAACTGGAAGTGCTGCTCGCGGAAGATGCTGCGCCGAAGGAGAGAATATCGCTCCGAGCAGACCCTGATCTGCCCACGGTCGAGGAGTATCGTTCGCTTTTGACTCTCGTTCGCTCCCGAACCTGACACCTGAGCCTGACAATCGCGACGCGACCATAACGGGAACTGTGTCAGGTAGTGTCCTCGCATACATGCAACTCAAGCCAAGGTGACTTGAGTTACTCCTTGGTCGCTGGCAAACTTACAGAATGCGCAAGCGATCGGTCACCATAAACGGTCACCGCACCAGCATCTCGCTGGAAGACGCCTTTTGGCGCGAATTGAAATCCATATCTGTTGCGCGGCGAACGTCAGTCCAGATGCTGGTGGAAGAGATCAACTCTCATCGCGGGCTAGTGAACCTTTCCAGCACCCTGCGGGTCTTCGTGCTGACCGAACTCCTGAAACGGCCGCAGCTTTCGCACTCGGAGCGCGAGAGCGCGGCAGAGAACCATCCAATCAGCGGATCTGATCACCAGTTCTGATCGCTTCTCGCCTGCGTCGAGGATTGTGCAGGAGCACTTGACTGTCCGAAAGCGGACTAAAGGTTCCCTAACACTGTCGGGCTGGTTAGCTTCACTGAAGCTCAACAAACAGCGACATCGCGCCAGCGTCATTGAACCGATCCCATACTATTCGCTGTTTTGGACACGCTGCCTCCGCTCTGTTGATGCCGCATCTCTCTGAAACGGAGTTGTCCGCAGGTCAGCCATTGAGAGTGGCGGGTGAGCGGCCTGCCATCACCTACTTTCCGATCGACTGCCTGCTCAGCATCGTATCCACCGAGGGCGTCGAGGCGCTGAGCATCGGCGGCGAGGGCTCGAGTTTCCCCGAACTCGCGTTGAAGGCTGCAGCCGTTCCGCTGGACGTTGTTGTTTCTATCGGCGGTCGTGCGTGGTCGATCGAAACGTCGAAGTTGCAGGCCCTGGCCGCTGCTGATGAGGCAATCCGAGCCGGGCTTGATGAAGCATGCCAGGCCGCACTGTGTCAGGCGGCTCTCGTCTCGATCGGGCGCGCCAAGGCCTCGCGAATAGGCGACCTGGCCCGCTGGCTGTATCGCGGATGCGAAGCCACCGGGAGAGCGTCGTTGGCCATCAGTCACGCGAACCTGGCGAGCCTGCTCGGCACCAGGCGCCAGACGATCACGACCAGTCTCGCCGAGATGGAAGGCATGCACCTGATTGTGGCGCGCCGGACGATGATCACCGTGCGCGACCTCGCAGGCCTCGCCCAGATCAAGGACAAGCCGGCCTATTGAGCGCCGCGCTTCCCTGTCGATCTTGTCCGATAGCGGACATTCACTCTCTCTCAGTCAATCGCTCTGCTACGAAACTTACTCGGGATTGCATTCTCCAAAGGGGGGCGAGTGGTGCGTTGCTACCTCATGATGAAGGGCCACATTGCAGCTGTGGAATTTCTCGAAGCCGGCGTGGACGACAGACTCATCGAGCAGGCACACGCTCATTTCAAGCGGCGTGCGTCGGGGGAACGCTTCGATGCGTTCGAAGTATGGGATGGTGCTCGCCGTGTCTATTCGTGGCCCGAAAGTCCTGATCCTTCGGCGTCGACGCCGGGTCTGTAGCAATCCACGGCGGGTTATGTAGTCTCTCCCCAGGCGTTATCACGTACGAGCGAGTTGGGGTTCGAGACCGGCCATGACCAACGAGAAAAAGGGCCCCTGGACTATACAGTCCCGGAAGGACGTGTACGAGAATCCGTGGATCCGGCTGACCCATCACGAGGTTCTGACGCCCACGCAGACGCCGGGTATCTACGGCCTGGTCCACTACAAGAACCTCGCCATTGGGGTCGTGCCGGTCGATGCAGAGTTCCATACCTACCTGGTCGGCCAATATCGCTTCCCGCTCGAAGCTTATAGTTGGGAAATCCCCGAGGGCGGCGGGGCGCACGGGATCGATCCGCTCGACTCGGCGGCCCGCGAGCTGCGCGAGGAGACGGGATTCGCCGCCCGCCATTGGCGCAAGCTCCTGGAGGCCGATCTGTCGAACTCCGTGTCGGACGAGCGCGCCGTCGCCTACCTCGCCTGGGGACTGACGGCGGGCCAGTCGGAGCCGGAAGCCACCGAGGAGCTGGCGGTGAAGCGTGTGCCGCTGGCCGAGGCGTTCCGGATGGTCGAGGCCGGGGAGATCCGGGACGCCTTGAGCGTGCTGTCACTGCAGGCCGTCCAGCTCCTCCAGCTTCAGGGAAAGCTCGATCTGTCGTCCTAGAGCGGGCGATGGCGTCCCGTCTGCGCGGATTCCCGGGCGAGGGCGTTTTTCGTTTCGTTCGATTCGTCTGTTTCGTTTATTTCGTCTGTGCTTCTCGCGATGTCGCCCGGCACAGGGTCGGAACGTGCCGGTGGCCGGCCCTCGTCAAAGAAACGGCAATGAGCGCAACTCGGCGGGGCCGTGCATCATTTCAATCGGGTGACCGACCTCGATCCCGAACTGGCCCGCCTCGAACATGAGGAACAGGCAGCGCATCAACGTTACATGCGGCTGCAGATGAGTTTGGAGGATCCTTCGGTCCTGCGATCGGCTCATTCGCTTTGGCAGGAGGCCAGCGCGAAGCTTAACGCATATCGCGCCGGAAAGGTAGGGGACTGAACCGAGAGGCAGTGCAGATTCCCGTGCCTCAAGGAACCGGCTTGGTGGGCTTCCATTGGCCGGCCAGATGCTCGCGCCGGAGCCGCCCCTGGAGGAACTGCATGAAAATTCACACGAGCGTCGCTCTCGCCGCCATCCTTCTGGCCGTACCGACCCTGGCCCCTGCGCAGACGGCGGGGAGTACGGGCACCAACCAGGCAACGCCGATGCAGCAGGCGCCGGCCGGAACGCCGGCCGGTGTCAACGCGGCACCCCTATCGGACAAGGACTTCGTCACTGCAGCCGCAACCGCCAACCGCTTCGAGATTCAGGAAGCCGAACTGGCGCTTGCTCAGGCGGATGACGCCAAGCTCAAGGAATTTGCCCGGATGATGGTCGCCGATCACAGCACGGCGTTGAAGGACCTGGAGGCTGCGGCCAGGGACGCGGGCATTGCCCTGCCAGCGGAACCCGCCCTCGACCAGGCGCATGCCACGAAGCTCGCGGCGCTCAAGGCCCGTAGGGGCGCCGATTTCGACAAGGCCTATCGCACCGACCAGGTGCAGGCGCGTCAGGAGGCGGTGACGCTGCTCGAAACCTACAAGCGCAGCGGCGCAAAGGAGCCGCTGCGCGCCTGGGCCGGCAAGACCCTGCCGGTGGTGAAGAAGCACCTCGAGGCGATCACGTCGATGAATATGCGCTGACCTGCATAAAAGTGCGCGAGGTACCGTAATGTCGCAGACCGTTGGCGATTTCGTCCTGAAGAGACTCGGTGAGTGGGGCGTACGGCGGCTTTTTGGCTACCCGGGAGACGGCATCAATGGCCTTCTCGCGGCACTGGGGCGACAACTCGTGGACGATCCCGGCCGGATGGAGTTCGTGCAGGTGCGCCACGAGGAGGAAGCGGCATTCATGGCGAGCGGGCATGCCCGCTTCACCGGCGAGGTCGGCGTCTGTCTTGCGACGTCGGGGCCGGGCGCGATCCATCTGCTGAACGGTCTCTACGATGCCAAGATGGATCGCAAGCCGGTGCTCGCCATCGTGGGCCAGACGCCGCGCGCCGCGTTGGGCGGCAGCTACCAGCAGGAAGTCGACCTCGCGGCATTGCTCAAGGATGTGGCCGGTGAGTTCGTTCAGACCTGCGCCACGCCGGCCCAGGCTCGCCATCTGATTGATCGCGCAATGCGGACGGCCGCGTCGCGGCGGTGCGTCACGGCCGTCATTTTTCCCAACGATATCCAGGAAGCCGAAGCGGTCGCCGAGCCCGAGCATGCCCACGGCACCGTGCACTCCGGCGCATCCTTCTCACGGCCGTCGATCGTGCCGGTCGACGAGGATCTGGCGCGCGCGGCCGATATTCTCAATCGCGGAGAGAAGATCGCCATGCTGGTCGGCGCCGGCGCGGCGGCCGCAGCGCAGGAAGTGATCGATGTCGCCGAGCGGCTGCAGGCAGGCGTCGCGAAAGCCCTGCTCGGCAAGTCCGTCCTGTCGGACGATCTGCCCTTCGTCACCGGGCAAATCGGTCTGCTGGGCACCAAGGCTTCGTTCCAGCTCATGTCGGAATGCGACACCCTGCTGATGGTCGGGTCGAGCTTTCCCTACAGCGAGTACCTGCCGAAGGAAGGCCAGGCGCGCGGCGTGCAGATAGACATCGATCCGACCATGCTCAGCCTGCGCTACCCTATGGAGTGCACACTCGTCGGCGACGCCGCCACTACTCTGCGCGCCCTCATCGACCGGCTGAAGGCCAAGCCCGCGGGCGCCTGGCGCCATCGTGTCGAAGAGGCCACGCGCGCCATGTGGGAGGAAGAGGAGCAGCGTGCCCATCTCGACGCCGAGCCGCTGAACCCCGAGCGTTTCTTTTGGGATCTGTCGTCTCGCCTGCCGGACGATGCGACGATTTCCGTCGATACGGGCATGTCCACGACCTTCTTCGCGCGTGCGGTCCGCATCCGCCAAGGAACGCCGATCGCGGTCTCGGGCTCGCTCGCCACAATGGGACCCGCGCTGTCCTACGCGACGGCGGCCAAGTTCGCCTTCCCCCAGCGGCCGGCCATTGCGCTGGTGGGCGACGGCGCCATGCAGATGCTGGGCATCAACGGCCTGATCACTGTCGCAAAGTACTGGCGCAGATGGGCCGATCCGAGATTCATCGTCGCTGTTCTGAACAACGGCGACCTCAATATGGTGACGTGGGAGCTTCGGGCTCTGGGCGGGGCGCCGAAGCCATCCGAGACACAAGACGTGCCTCCTTTCGACTATGCGGGCTATGCGCGACTTCTGGGTCTCGAGGGTCTCACCATTGACGGACCCGATGATGTGGCACGCACCATCGACGAGGCGCTGCGATGTCCGCGTCCTGTCGTGATCGACGTGCGCGCCGATCCCAACGTGATCGCGCTGCCGCCGCACACGACGATGGAGCAGACCAGGAACTTCTTCGCCGCGTTGGCCAAGGGCGATCCCGACCGGTTCGACGTCCTCAAGCAGCTTGCAAAGCAACTCGTCCTGTAGCGGCGGCAAGTGCGTCTCGGGGCCGGTTGTCGGAAAATTCGGTGTGATCCGCGCTGTCTTGCTCGGGTAAACTGCTCCCAACGATTTTAGGGAGAGTAAATGCCGTTCTATCAAAAGGGCGACGTGCGCATTCGCTATGAAGAGGCCGGCTCCGGCTTCCCGCTGCTGGTGACGCCCGGCGGCGGATTGAACTCGCGCATCGCCAACTGGCCGAACGCCGTCATCAACGCGATGGAGGCGTTCAAGGGCGACTTTCGCTGCATCACCATGGACCAGCGCAACGCCAATGGCGGCGAGAGTACCGGCCCGGTGCCGGTCGAGGATGCCTGGGAGGCCTTCGCCGACGACCAACTCGGGCTGATGGATCATCTCGGCATCGACCGGTTCTTCTACATGGGCTACTGCATCGGCGGCTGCTTCGCCGGCAAGCTGCTGCAGCGCGCGCCCGAGCGAGTCGTCGCCGCCGTGTTCTGCCAGACCGTGGGCCACCGGCCCGAGGATCCCGGCGTCATGGTCCGGCACAGCGCGGACAACTGGCTTCCGGGGTTCCGGGAACGGCGGCCCGATGTCTCGGCCGAGACGATCGAGAAGTACCAGCACAGCCTGTGGGGCGCGCAGCCCGATTTCCTCTACAGCGTGCCGCGTGACTTCATCGCCGGCTGCGACAAGCCGATCCTGGTCCTGCCGGACGAAACCTCCTCGCATCCGCTGCAGACTTCGATCGACGTCGCGTCGCTGGCACCCAATGCCGAGATCACCGTCTTCCCGTGGCGCGACCCGCCCGAACTGAAGGCGCGCACGATCAACCGCGTGCGCACGTTTCTGAAGTCGCACCTGCCGACGTAAAGCGGGCTTTTCCACTCCCGGGTGTGCGGAGGAGGCGAAACGGGACTAGGCTCAGGGGCCGGCAACGACCGGTCTTGCCTAGGGAAGGAATCGCTCATGATCATCAATCGGCGTTTTCTGTCTTTCGCCGGCGCGGGTGCGCTGGCCCTGCTTGGAACAGGGGTGGTACGCGTCGCGCGGGCGCAGTCCGGCGACGAGGCGGCCGTCACCGCCGCGGTCGAGAACTTCCGCAACGCCATGCTGAAGGCCGACAAGGCGAAGTTCGATGCGCTGTGTGCCGAGCAGATGAGCTACGGCCATTCCGCCGGCCGTCTCGAGACCAAGACGGAGTTCATTGCCGCCTCGACCAACGGCAAGAGCACCTGGAACTTCATCACCCTGTCGGAGCCGACCGTGAAGGTGGTCGGCGACAACGCCATCGCGCGCCACGTCCTCACCGGCGAGACGCTGAGCGAAGGCAAGACGACGCCCATCAAGATCGGCATCCTGATGGTGTGGCAGAAGCAGGGTGGCGACTGGAAGCTGCTGGCACGCCAAGCCTACCGCATCTAGGGCGCGATACAGTCGGATGGAAGTGCGCGACGCTGCGCTGTGGCCCGCGGCGTCGCCGAAGAGTTCATTTGTGTCGGAGGTTCGCTCGACATGCCCCAACTCCATTACGAAAAGCTGCATCCCGAGTTCGGCGCCCGCATCCGCGGCGTCGACGTGAGCCAGCCGCTGACGCCCGACCTCGCCACGGAGATCAACGCAGCAGTCGATCGCTATTCCTTCGTCTGCTTCCCCGACCAGACGATGGACGACGACCGCCAGCTCGCGCTGACGCGGCAGCTGGGCAGCCCGGTGCCCAGCCACACCAGCGTCGGCAAGGTCGAATATTTCGGCACGATCGGTAACGTCCAGAAGGACGGCACAGTGCTGGGCAACTCGCACAAGAAGACGATCTTCCTGACCGGCAACAACATGTGGCACTCCGATGCCTCGTTCAAACCGGTGCCGGCCTTCCTCTCGGTCATGTGCGCCTACGAGACGCCGGCCGAGGGCGGCATCACGATGTTCGTCTCCCTGCGCGCCGCCTACGATCGGCTCCCGCCCGCGCGCAAGGCCGAGCTCGATCCGCTGATCGCGATCCACGACTATGTCTATTCACGCTCGAAGGTCGCACCCGATGCGGTATCGCCCGAGCTGGCCGCGTCGCTGCCGCCGGTGCGCCAGCGGCTCGTCCGCACCAATCCGGCGACGGGGGCAAGGAACCTGTTCCTCGGCTCCCATGTGCGCGAGATCGAGGGCATGGACCGGGCTGCCGGCCGCGCGCTGATCGATGCGCTGACCGACGAGGCGATCCAACCCGAGCACGTCTATCATCACGCCTGGCAGCCGGGCGACGTCGTCCTCTGGGACAATCGCTGCCTCTTGCACGCCGGCAGCGGCTACGACGCCGACCGTCACCGCCGCTACATGCGCCAGACCCGCGTCAGCGGAAAATGCTCGTCGCTCGAGGAGGCCGCCTGATCGTGACCGACAAGGTTTCCAACGGCCGGCCGCTCGCCGGTCTGCGCGTGATCGACATCGCCACCTACATCGCCGCGCCTTATTGCGCGACCCTCATGGCCGAGTTCGGCGCGGAGGTGATCAAGGTGGAACAGCCGAAGGTGGGCGATCCCTGCCGCCGGCTGGGCACGGTGGCCGAATGCGGCGACACGCTGGTCTGGCTGTCGGAGGCGCGCAACAAGAAGTCTGTGACGCTCAACCTGAAGTCGCCCAAGGGCGCGGCGATCCTCCAGCAGCTCGTCGCGAAGGCCGATGCGCTGACCGAGAACTTCCAGCCGGGCACCTTGGAAGGCTGGGGCCTCGGCTGGGACGTGCTGAGCGGGGTCAACCCGCGCCTCGTGATGCTGCGGGTCTCGGGCTATGGCCAGACGGGTCCCTACAGCCACAAGCCGGGCTTCGGACGGATTGGCAATGCCTTCGGCGGAATCTCATTCCTGGCGGGTGATCCCGCCGGGCCGCCAGTGACGCCGGGCTCGGCGACGCTCGCCGACTACATGGCGGGCCTCTACGGCGCGCTCGGCGTGATGATGGCGCTGCGTTCGCGCGACGCCACCGGCCGCGGCCAGCAGGTCGATATCGGCCTCTATGAGCCGATCTTCCGCATCCTCGACGAGATGGCGCCGGCCTATGACAAGGTGGGTTTCATCCGCCAGCGCATGGGCGCGGCCGCACCCAATGTCTGTCCGCACAGCCACTACCAGACCGGCGACGGGCGTTGGATCGCCATTGCCTGCACCAACGACAAGATCTTCGCCCGCATGGCCGGGCTGATGGGCCGGCCGGACGTGGCCGGCGACGGCATCTACGGCACGATCGCCAGGCGCGAGAAGCAGCGTCCTGCGGTCGACGGCATGGTCGCCGACTGGGCGAGGCAGCACACGCAGCAGGAGGCCGTGCGTCTCTGCGAGGCAGCGGAAGTGCCGTGCGGCATCGTGGCGTCGGTCGACGAGATCTTCCTTGATCCGCATTACGCGGCACGTGGCAACATCGCCCGCGTGAACGATCCGCGCAGCGGCGCGCTCGCGGTGCCGAACGTGGTGCCGCGCCTCACCGGCACGCCGGGCGGCATCGACACGCTCGGTCCCGCCCTGGGGCAACACAACGAAGAGGTCTACGGCTCGTTGCTGGGCATGAGCGCGGGCGACTTAGCGGGCCTGGAGGCCGAAGGCGTGATCTGAGAGGCGCTTGCGAAACTGCGCCCATGACGGTGGCCTTGCACCGGTCGATACTCCGCGTCCCCAACCGTCACGGAGGAACGCGCATGGCACCGAAGCTCGTTGATTACCTATCCTACGAAGTCGAGGAGAACGGAATCCTTTGGATCAGGTTCAATCGCCCGGACCGGCTCAATGCGCTGGTTGGAACAGCGGAGGAGAACGGCACGGTCGCCAAGGTCGGCGAGTACATGCGCGCCGGCGACGACGATCCCAAGGTCCGGGTGATCGTGCTGACAGGCGTCGGCCGCGTCTTCTGTGCCGGCGCCGATCTGCGCTCGAAGATGCCGGCGGAGGTGACGGGCGAGGAGTTCCCCGGCAACCGCGGCTCTCACGAGGGGCCTGACGCCGCGCGCCAGCATTTCTATCACGGCTTCACCAAGCTCCACCGCGATATCTCGCTGATCCGCAAGCCGACCATCGCCATGATCAACGGACCGGCGGTCGGATCGGGCATGGACATGGCGCTCCACTGCGACATCCGCATCGGCTGCGAGAAGACGCGCTTCATCGGCTACCACAATGCCGGCCAGATCATCGAGAACGGCGGTTCGTACTATCTGCCGAAGATGGTCGGCCTCGGCCGGGCGCTCGAATTCGCCTACACCGGCGAGCTCGACGCTCAGCGCGCATACGAGTGGGGCATGCTCAATCATCTCGTCGCCACGGAAATGCTCGAGGAGACCACGCGAGCGCTGTGCGACCGCATCATCAAGGTGCCGCCGCTGGTGCAATGGGTCGGCAAGCGCATCATGCGCGCGGCCCTCGACAGTACGCTGGAGACCACCATGGTCCTCACCTCTAATGCCGGCGGCATCCTGAACGGCTCGGAAGATGCCAAGGAAGCGCGCAGGGCTTTCGCCGAGAAGCGCCCGCCGGTCTTCAAGGGCCAGTGATCTAGACCGTCACTCCGGCGGCGCGTGCCAGGTCGAGCGTGCGTCGTGCCTTGTAGACGATCGGATAGTCGATGAAGTAGCCGTCGAGTTGGATCGACGAGGAACCTTCGCGTTCCGCCTGCTCGAACGCCGCGACGACGCGTTGCGCGAAGGCGATCTCCGCCTCGGTCGGGGTGAACACCGCGTTCACCCGGTCGACCTGGGGCGGGTAGATGCACATCTTGCCCTGGAAGCCGAGCTGTTTGGCCCGCCTGGCCGAGTTCGCGACACCGTCGAGGTCCTTGATATGCACCCACACGGTGTCGATCGGCGCTTCGAGGCCGGCGGCGCGGGAAGCCACGACCATCTCGGCCCGCGCATGCTCGAGCTCGCTCTCGCCCAGTGTCCATTCCATGTTCACATCGAGCGTGTAGTCGCCGGCGCCGAAGGCCATGCGCTTCACGCGCGTGCCCGCAGCAGCGATGGTCCGCGCGTTGGCGATGCCTTTTGCCGTTTCGACGATGGGAATGATGTCGATGCCGCCCGGCGGCAGGCCGCGTTCGCGTTCGAGCGCACCGACAAGCCAGTCGAAGGCAACGATCTGCTCGCGGCTCTCGACCATCGGCAGGATGATGCCGTCGAGGCCGCGACCGACCACCGCCACGGCGTCGCCGTAGCAGAACTCGGTGTTGAAGGCGTTGACCCGGATGTAAGCGCCGACCTTTTTGGCGCCAATGGGCCGTGACCGTTTCAGCGCGTCTACGACGAGCGCGCGGGTCGCGACCTTCTCGGCTTTGGCAACCGCGTCCTCGAGGTCGAGGATCACGTGGTCGGCGCCACAGTCGAAGACCTTCTCGACCTTCCGCGCATGGTTGCCGGGCGCGAACAGGAAGCTGCGATATGCCGGCACGGTCAGTAGCCCTGCGCGATGTCGATTTCCTGCAGCAGCCGTCCGCCGGCTGCGAGGCTGCGCAGGTTCGCGGCGACCTCGGCGACCAGCTGGCCGACGGTCGGCCGCCGCGCGACATGCGGCATGATCGTGACCTGGGGATGCAGCCATAGCGGGTTGTCCGGCGGCAGCGGCTCGGGGTGGAGCGCGTCCAGCGCGGCGTAGGAGAGTTGCCCCGAATCGAGGGCGGCGATGAGGTCCTTCTCCACCACGTGCTTGCCGCGCCCGATATTCACCAGCATCGATCCTTTCGGCATCATGGCGAACGTGCGCGCGTTGAAGATGCCCTCGGTTTCGGGCGTCAGTGGCAGCAGGCAGACGGCGATGTCGGTCTGGCCGAGAAAGGCTTCGAGCTGGTCGTTGCCGTGGAACAGCGGGACCTCGGCGGCCGGCCGCGGCGAGCGCACCCAGGCGGAGACCTTGAAGCCCAGCGATTTCAGGACCAGCGCCGGCGCCGTGGCCATCATGCCGAAGCCCAGGAAGCCAACGCGCCTCTGCTCGGGCCGCACGATCGGCACACGACGCCATTCCTTCCGGGCCTGGGCCACCTGATAGCCCGGCATGTCGCGATGCAGGCGCAAGACGTGCATGACGGTGTACTCCGTCATCATCGGATCGCCGCCCGAAGGTTCGACCTTGCCGAGGGGGACCTTGGGCAGCTTCGGATGCTGGACGAAGCTTTCGACGCCGGCGGAACGGCTGAACATGGCCTTCAGGTTCGGGAAGGCGGGAAGCTGGTCGAAATCGGGATGCATGAAGGCGAGATATTCGATGTCCTTCAAATCGCCGGCGTCGGGCCAGAAGCGGATGGGCAGGTCGGGAATCTGCTCCTTGAAGGCATCGCGGAAGGCGTCGGCGCTGCCGATGACCTTGTCCAGATTGACGATGAGCAATGCCATACAGCCTCCAGGGTGACGCCAACGACGATGGCGTTACGAGTTGCCGAAATAGCCGTTGATGGCATCTGCCACGTCCATCGGCCGCGTCATCGCGGGGATATGTCCGGATCCCTCGAACACGACGAGCTTGCTGCCGGCAATGAGCGATTCGATGTAGCGCATCGTCTCGATGGTGCAGGCGAAGTCCTTCTCGCCGTGCAGCAGCAGGGTCGGGAGACGCCACTGTGGCAGCTCCTGCGCCCAATCGACCTCATCCTTCCACTGCATGGTCATGATCCGCTCGGCGGCCTCGGACTCGGCCCGCGACAGGATGTTCACGCCCCAGCGCCGGATATGCTCGATATCGGGCTCCGGTGTACTGCGCTCGATGAACCATCTCAGCCGATCACGATGGGTTTGCCCCGGCCACTTGGAGAGCGGGACGCGCGGCGTCGGCGTGGCGCTGGGGACGCGGACCTCGCCCGTCCCGTTCATCAGGATCAGGCCTTCGAACCGTTCGGGATGGCGATGTACGGCGCGCATGACGGTCATGACACCACGCGAAAAGCCGGCCAAGACGCACTTGTCGATCGACAGGGCATCCATAACGGCGAAGACGTCGTCGACCAGGGCTTCGTGCGTGATCGCTTCGGTCGGCACCACGGTTTCGCCGGTGCCGCGATGGTCGTACACGACGGTCCGCCAGGTCTCGCTGAGAGGGGCGAGGACCGCGATCCAGTCCTCGAAGTTCCCGACCCAGCCACTATGCGCCAGGATCGTGCGCGGCCCGCTGCCGAAGCTCAGCGTGAAGACCTTGTTGCCGCCGATATCCACAAACATGCCGCTCTCTCTGTTCCGGGTTGCAAGTCTCGTACAGGTTGCCTCCGCGAGTCCACTGCCACGGCGAGTGAAGTCATGCCTATGGTCGCATGGCCACGGTAACCCGATCGAAAGAGCACGCAGGCGGCGAGCTTTGCTTCAATGCCTGCCAGGCGAGGAGGAGCAGGCCGATGACGAAGAGTGGCGTCACCGGAATGCCCATGCCGTTCAGCCGGATGCCGAGGTTGGGGATGAGCCACAGGCCGACATAGAAGAGCAGTTCGCCCGGATAGAGATCGGCCTCGACGCGGCGGCGAAAGACCATGAGCGCCGCCGGCATCACCAGGAGCAGGTCGTAGTTGATCAGGTACGGTGACACGAGGAGCGTGGCCGCCGCCAGGAGCGCGGTGGTTTCATCGCCGAGCGGATGGCTCCGGAAGGCCCGCCAGACGAGGATCAGCGCGGCCATCGCGACGGCCAGATGGACGATGGTGGCATGAGTGGTGGGAACGCCCAGGATGCGGCCCGCGGCCGGGATCGTCGTCATGTAGGTCGCGACATGCCGGTACATCTGGTCGGTGAACTGTGGCGCCGATGATTGTCGGGCCATCTCGATGAACTGGATCCAGAAGTCCAGGCCGAACACGGGCAGGCTGACCAGCGCCATGCCGGCCGCCGTGCCGATCGTCCATCCCAGGGCCCGCCAGCGGCGCGCCGCCATCAGCGCGACGGGAATGAGGACGAAGAGCTGGGGCTTGTAGGAGAGCAGGCCCAGCAGGATGCCGGCGGCCATCGGTGACCGGTCGAGGAAACGCATTCCGCCGTAGAACAGCCCGACGTTCAGGAAGGCGTTCTGGCCGGGAATCATCGTCCAGAGCGCGGCCGGCGACGTCAGTGCGGCCATCCAGATCCAGAAGTTGGCCCGGCCGACGAGGATTGTCGCCAGGGCCCCGGTGGTGGCCATGAAGACGCCGTATCCGGCGATGACCCCGAACCAGGCGAACGGCAGGGTCAGCAGAAGCCAGGGCGGCGGGTACATGAAGGGGCGGAAGCTGACGAACCTCCTGTTAAAGTATTCGAAGTAGTTCAGGTTCAGGTAATCGGAGAAGGTCCCCAGATTGTAGATCAGCCCGGCCTTTCCCTCGAGGAAGGCGCGAGCGGCAGCGTGAAAGACGATGAAGTCGGGGCACAGCACCCATCGCTGCGGACCGATATAGGGGCCGCCCGAGAGGAAGAGGGTGATCGTCAGCACGTCGTAGACGCCGACGACGGCACAGAACGCGACCGCAAGCTTCAGGAGGAGCCCCGGTGAGGCCGGCTTCCACCCGGTCAGGGCGGCCATTGCGATCTGCCGCAACGACTCCCACCAACGCAGCGCTGACACGCTCTTGTCTCTCCCCCAGGACCATCGCCGCGACGGTCGTCGAGCTTCGCAGATTCACCTGAGAGAGGCTAGACTGGAGCATCGTCCAGCATCGGAGGATGGCTCATGACATCGACTGCAGCTCGTCTGTCTCGCCGTGGCTTCGTTCAATCGGCCGTTGCGTTCGGCCTCGCCGGCAGCGCGGCATCGCGTGCCCTCGCCGCCGATCCGGTCAAGCCCGGCGCCAACAGCGCCCTCATCGTCATCGACGTCCAGAACTGCTTCATCGACGGCGGCACCTTGCCGGTGAAGGGCGGCGCCGAGATCGTGCCGCTCATCAACAGGCTCGCGGGCTCCTTCCAGAACATCGTCGTCACCCAGGACTGGCACACGCCGGGCCATGCCTCCTTCGCCAGCACGCATGCCGCCAAGAAGCCGTTCGAGACGATCGGCCTTTCCTACGGCACGCAGGTCCTGTGGCCCGACCATTGCGTGCAGGGCTCCGACGATGCGGCCCTTCACAAGGACCTCAAGCTTCCGACGGCGCAACTCATCATCCGCAAGGGCTTCAACAAGGGCGTCGACAGCTACTCCGCTTTCGAGGAGGCCGATCGCAAGACGGCGACGGGCCTCGCCGCCTATCTCAAGGCGCGCAACATCGACACCGTCTTCCTGGTGGGGCTTGCCACCGATTTCTGCGTCGCCTGGTCGGCGCTGGATGCGCGCAAGCTCGGCTTCACGACCTACGTCATCGAGGACGCGACGCGCGCCATCGACCTCAACGGCTCGCTGGCCGCGGCCTGGAAGCAGATGACCGAGGCCGGTGTGAAGCGCATCCAGGCGAGCGACATTTCCTAGAGAAGGGACTGCATGACTACGACCAACGCCTCCGTCCGCTCGCTCGGCGAGAGCGGTATCGACATCTTCCCGATCGGCCTCGGCTTGATGTCGCTGTCCGGCGCCTATGGCAAGAGCGACGATGCCGCCGCGATCCAGCTGATCCATCACGCGATCGAGCGCGGTGTCACCTTGCTCGACAGTTCGGACATGTATGGCTGGGGCCACAACGAGACGCTGCTCGGCCCGGCGCTGGCCGGCGGTAAGCGCGACAAGGTCGTGCTGGCGACCAAGTTCGGCCAGATCCAGCGGCCGGGCGGGTTGAACGGCGTCGACGGCAGTCCGGCCCATGTGAAGGCGGCCTGCGACGCAAGCCTGAAGCGGCTGGGGGGCGAGGTGATCGACCTCTACTACCAGCACCGGGTCGATCCCTCGGTGCCGATCGAGGACACGGTCGGCGCCATGGCCGAACTGGTGAAGGCCGGCAAGGTGCGGGCGCTTGGTCTCAGCGAAGCCAGCCCCGAGACGATCCGGCGGGCGCACAAGGTGCATCCCATCGCCGCGGTGCAAAGTGAATACTCGCTGCTCTATCGCCGCGACGCCGAGGAGACGCTGAAGACGACGCGCGCGCTCGGTATTTCCTTCGTGGCCTACTCGCCGCTCGGGCGCAGCCTGCTGACCGGTTCGGTGAAACAGCTCTCGGACATTCCCGAGGGCGACAATCGCGGCCGCCATCCGCGTTTCGCGGCGGACAATCTGGCGCGCAACCTCGAACTCGTCTCGGAGATCGAGGCGGTGGCCTGTGCGAAGGGCTGCACGCCCGGCCAGGTGGCGTTGGCCTGGCTGCTGGCGCAGGGTCCGGACATCGTGCCAATCCCGGGCACCAAGCAGGCCGCGCGCGTCGACGAGAATGTCGGCGCGGTGTCGGTGAAGCTGTCGGTCGAGGAGGTGGCGCGCCTGTCTTCGGCCCTGCCGCCCGGCGGCCCCGCCGGCACGCGGTATCCCGAAGCGCAGATGAAGGCGGTCTACGTCTAGCTACTACTGCGGCCAGCCGAGTTCGATCTCGATGACGACCGGCTTGGTCTGCCGCATGGCGCTGTCGGTCGACAGGAACTCGACATCGCCGTTCACCTTGTCGAGCGCATCGGCGGGCGCATCGCTTGCCGGGTCGAAGCGTACCGAGAGGTTGCAGCCGCCGACCGGCTTGTCGAGGCGGCCGCCGTCCCAGCCGTTCGTGTAGCCGCCGAGATCCCAGCCGAAGCCCGTCAGGGTGAAGGGTTTGCCGTTCATCGTCTCGATCTCGACCAGCGTCGCACCGGCCACGACCGGCTTGTCGAGGCCCGTGACGGCAACCGGCCAGGTGGACCCGTTGCGGATGATCACGACGTTGGGGCGGGCATAGTCGCCGTGCCAGAGGATGTCGATCCGCTTCCCGGGATCCCTGGCGAAGATGGCGGTGCCGGGCTCGGTGTTGCCTTCGCCGACGTTGATGTCGGCCCGCTCGACATTGGCGGCACCGAAGACCCGGGCCAGCGTACGTTCGTCGGCATTGCGGGCGAAGGGGCCGGTGCAGTCGAGCACCGTCGGCATCTGGCCCTGGGCCAGGGCGGGCGCCACAGTCGTGACGCAAAGTAGGGCTGCAAGGTGCAGGGGCAGGGACATCTCGCTCTCGAACCGTTCTGGCTGTAGGTACCGACTGGGCGCCAGAGGGGCCGTCCCAGGGAATCCACCGTATGACCGACGAAACCGTCTTTTATCATAGCTTGCGCTGACACGAGACCCGATGCCGGCCAGCACCCCCAACCGCAGACTGGCGACGATCCTGTTCGCCGACGTCTACGGTTACAGCCGCATGATGCGCGCCGACGAGGAACGCACCCTCGTCGACTTGCGCGCGCATCTGGCCGAGCTGGTGGCGCCGGTGATCGAACGGTTCCACGGCCGCATCGTGAAGACGGTGGGCGACGGCGTGATGGTCGAGTTCGGCAGCGCGGTCGAGGCGGTCCGGTCCGCCGTCGAGCTGCAGCGGGGCATGGCGGAGCGGAACGCCGGCGTGCCAGTCGAGCGGCGGCAGGCTTTCCGTATCGGCCTGAACCTGGGTGACGTCATCGCGTCCGGCGACGATGTCTTCGGCGACACGGTGAATGTCGCCGCCCGCCTGCAGGGCGTGGCCGAGCCGGGCGCCATCGTGCTGTCGGTCAGCGTCTACGAGCAGGTGCGCGACAAGCTTGCCCTGCCGTTCCGCGATCTCGGCAGACGCTCGGTGAAGAACATCGACCGGCCGGTCCGCATCTATGCGCTCGATCCCGCTGCGCTCGCCGATGGTGCGCCGGCATTGCCCGCATCGCCGCGACGGCCACGGATGGTGGCGGCCGCTGCGGCGGTCGTGGCGCTGGCTCTCGCGGGCGTGGGCGCCGTTGCGTATTTCTCCGGCCAGGCCCCTGTGGTCAAGGAGGTCGCGACAGCCGTGCCGGCACCGGCCGAGATGGGCCTTTCGGTGGCGGTGCTGGTCTTCGCCAACCAGAGCGGCGATGCCGGCCAGGATTATTTTGCCGATGGGCTGAGCGAAGACATTACGCGCGCGCTCGGCCGCTTCAAGCAGCTCACCGTGCTGTCCTATGGGGCGGTCCTCCCGTTCAGGGGGAAGAACCTGCCGCTGCAGGAAATCGGGCATGCCCTCAAGGCGCGCTACATCGTGGGCGGCACCGTCCGTCGCATGGGCTCGCGCGTGCGTGTCACCGTCCAGCTCAGCGATGCGATGACCGGCACGCAGCTCTGGTCCGAACAGTACGACGATGATCTCGGCGACATCTTCGCCGTGCAGGACCGCATTGCCCGCCGTATTGCCGGCACCCTCGCGACCAACCTGCAGCAGATCGCCCTGCAGCAATCCCTGCGCAAGCCGCCCGACAATCTCGACGCCTACGACATGCTGCTGCGCGGGCGCGCGATGGCGGCGGAGACGACGCGATCCGGCAACCGGATGGCGCGCGAGATGGTTGAGAAGGCGATGGCGATGGCGCCGAACTACGCCGACGCCTATGCCGAGCTGGCCGACATTCATTTCGAGCGCGCCACTTTCGGCTGGTCCGAGTTCACCCAGCAGGACGTCGACACGGCGATCCGCTACGCCCAGAAGGCGATCGATCTCGACGAGGAGAGCGTGCTCGCGCGAGGTGTCCTTGCGCGCGCCTATGCCGCCATCCAGAAATACGACCTGGCGTTGGCCGAGTCCGAGCGCGCGCTCGATATCAATCCCAGCGATGCCGACGTTCTCCTGGCGCGGGCCGCGGTCCTGCTGTGGACGGGACGTATCGAGGAGTCGATCGCGACGGCCGAAATCGCCGTGCGCCTCAACCCCAATATCGGTCCGGAGGCTGCGCTCAATCTCGGCATCGCCTATCTGCTGAAGGGTCGCTACGCCGACGCGGTGAAGCTGCTCGAGGCCGTTCGCGCCCGCTTTCCCGCCTATCCGTTGCTCGACCTGCCGCTGGCCGGCGCCTATGCCGAGATGGGTCGCACGACCGAGGCCAGGGAAGCGCTTGAAGAAGGGCGGCGCAAGAATCCGCATCTCGACGCCGCAAGCTTCGGCACGCGCTTCCAGGACCCGGCGCTGCAGCGCCGCGTCGAGGCCAGCCTGCGCAAGGCCGGGCTGAACTGACGCAGTGGAACGAGCCTACTCGTTCGGTGCGTTCTTCAGGTTTTGCCAGTTGGCGGCAGCGCGCGAGGCGTTCGCCTCGACATCCTGGCGAAAGCGCTCCGAGCCGGCGGCACTGGCAAAGATGTAGAGGCGGCCACTGGAGATGGTCCAGATCGTCGGATCGGGCTCGCGACGGTTGCCGTTCGCCATGTTCATGGCGCACTGGCCGCCGAACTGCGGCGCGTACTTCTCGGGATTGGCCCTGAACATCTCGCGGTGCTGGGCATTGGCGAAACGGTAGCGCACGCCGTCCCACACCAGCTCGTAGGTCGCGACGCCCGGCGTTGCGGTGCCGAGGGTGAAGTAGGCGACCGGATCGTAACCCTTGAGGCCGAGCCGTTCGCCTGCCGCCGGAGTCGATTGCGCGAAGGCCGGAAGCGCTCCGGCCAGGCTGCCGACGATGGCGACGGAAGCCATCCTCCACAGAAACGCGCGACGCGTAGACATAGCTCACTCTCCCAAACGTGCCGGCAGATCGCGCCGGCAATTCGCGACGTGAGCCTCAATTAGGGCGGGATGGGGGCGTCCTGTAAACGGTCATTCAACGCAACCCAGGCGGGCTGTCGGGGCTGGCCGATCAAACCGGTACCGGATTGTCGCCGCGTCCGCGCTCCAGCATGCGATGGGCGATCTCGGTCTCGCCCAGGACGATGAGGTTGGCGCCCAGCTTGTCGAAATGCTCCACCGTCGCGCTCGAATGGGCCCGTGCCAGGATGTCGAGCTTCGGATTGGCGGCACGGGCCTGCTCGATGATCTGGCCGGCCTCGAAGGCTTCGGGAATGGTGACATAGAGCCGGCGGGCGCCGGCGAGATTGATCGCGGCGATAAGTGCGGGTTCGGCGGCGTTGCCCGAGAAGACTTCCGCGCCGTCCTTCCGGGCCCGCTCGACGCCTGCGTCGCTGGCTTCGACGACGACCACACCGCCGCCGTCGGCCTTCAGGCCGGCGCCGACCAGGGCACCCACGCGGCCGTAGCCGATCACGATGTCGTGGCCGGTCAGGGTCGTCGGCGTGAGGTCGCTGGCCGGCTCGTCCGGCTTGTCGGCGGGCGCGGCCTCCTTGTTGCCGGCCAGGCGTTCGAGCAGGGTGAAAATGAACGGGTTCACCATGATCGACACGATGGCGCCGGCCAGGATGAGGTCGCGCGACTCCTTCGGGACCATGTTCAGGCTGATGCCGATGCCGATCAGGATGAAGGAGAACTCGCCGATCTGCGCCAAGCTCGCCGAGACGGTAAAGGCGGTCGACCGGCTGTGGCCGAAGGCGCGGACGATCAGGTAGGCGGCGGCCGACTTGCCGACGATGATGATCGCGATGGTCGCGACCACGGCCAGCGGCGCGTCCACGAACACCGACGGGTTGAGCAGCATGCCGACCGAGACGAAGAACAGCACCGCGAAGGCGTCGCGCAATGGGATCGCTTCCTCGGCCGCCCGCTGGCTGAGATCGCTCTCGCCCAGCACCATCCCGGCGAAGAAAGCGCCGAGTGCGAAGGAGACGTCGAAGAAGTAGTGGGCACCATAGGCCACGCCGAGTGCGACGGCATAGACGGCCAGCCTGAACAGCTCACGTGATCCTGTATGCGCCGTGTGATGCATCAGCCACGGAATGAGCCGCCGCCCGATGATCAGCATGATGGCCACGAAGATCGAGACCTTGGCCAGCACAATGAGAAGATGGAATAGGATCCGGGTGGCGGGCACGCCGTCGCCCGCCGTCGTCAGGGCGAGCGCCGGCAGGAGGACGAGGGCCAGGACCATGGCGAGATCCTCGACCACCAGCCAGCCGACTGCGATGCGGCCGCGATGGGTTTCGAGAATGTGCCGGTCCTGCAGGGCGCGGATGAGGACGACGGTACTGGCGACGGAAAGGGCGAGACCGAAGACGAAGCCGGCGAGCGGCGGCCAGCCGAGCGCCCAGGAAAGGCCTGCGCCCATCAGGGTCGCGACGGTGATCTGGCCGATCGCGCCAGGAATGGCGATCTTCGCGACCGAGAGCAGGTCCTTCAGGGAGAAGTGCAGGCCCACGCCGAACATCAGCAGGATGACGCCGATCTCGGCGAGTTCCGTGGCGAGGGCGGGGTCGGCGGTGAAGCCCGGCGTGTAGGGGCCGACCATGACGCCGGCGAGGAGGTATCCGACCAGGGGCTGGATACGCAGCCTCTGGGCAATCAATCCGAAGACAAAAGCGAGCATCAGACCCGCAGCAATGGTGGCGATGAGCGGGGTGTGCTGCTCTGGCATCCGGTGTTTCTCTCCGCGAGTGATTGGGCCCAATCCGATGTGGCGTTTACTGGCGGAAATTGCAATCTGTCTGAGGGGACTGGGAGGACATTGGATGATGATTTCGCGACGTAACATGCTTGGAACCGGCATTGCCCTGACGGCGACGGCTGCCGCGAGCGTGCCGGCATGGGCGCAGAACTTTCCCACCAAACCGATTCGCTGGATCGCGCCGTTCGCCGCCGGCGGCAACTACGACCTGACATCCCGGCTGGTCGGCGAGGGCATGTCGCGAAGCCTCGGCCAGCAGGTCATCGTCGACAACCGGCCGGGCGCCGGCGGCCTCGTGGGTGCCGAGGCGGCGGCGAATGCGCCGGCCGATGGGTACACCGTCGTCATGGGCAGCTTCAGCGTGCTGTTCGTCTCGCCCTATCTTGCCGGCAAGCCGTCGCTGGTGCCGCAGTTCGCGCCGATCAGCCTGCTCTCCACCGTGCCGATGATCATGGTCGGCCGGGCCGACGGGCGCTTCGCCGATGCGCGCGCCGCTCTTGCCGAAGCCAAGGCCAAGCCCGGCACGGTCAGCATCGGCCATGCCGGCAACGGCACGACCAACCACATCGCCATCCTGCGCCTCGAAGTGAACGAAGGCGTGAAGTTCAACATCATCCCCTACAAGGGATCGGGCCCCGGCCTCGCCGACCTGATGGCCGGACAGATCGACCTCTACATGGACCAGCTCACGACCTCGCTGCCGCACATCAAGTCAGGCAAGCTGAAGGGCCTGCTGGCGATGAGCCCCGATCGCATCACCCAGCTCCCCGATGTTCCCTCGCTCACCGATATCGGCAGCAAGCCGTTCGACGGCGGCACGACCGCCGGCGTGCTGGCACGCGTCGAGACGCCCAAGCCGATCCTCACGACTTTGAACGACGCCGCCGTAAAAGCGCTCAAGGATCCTGCCATTGCCGCGAAGCTCGCCGAACTCGGCGCCGTGCCGCGCCCCTCGACGATGGAGCAGTTCGCAGACTACATGAAGGATCAGGAAGTGGGTGTTAGCGCACTTGTGAAGTCCGGTTTGTTGAAACCCGAGTGAGCGGGTGTCATGTCGACGGCATGACAAAGCTCTTCAGGACGATCACTCTGGTGCTGCTCCTGGCCGTGGCCGGCACCGTGGCGGGATGCGGCGGCACTCCGCAGGACGGCCGGTATCAGACGCACGGGAACGCGAGCTGGGACAACTGGCGAGGCTAAAAAACAACAAAGGGGGAGGATCATGAAAATAGACAGGCGCGGCCTTCTGGGGGCTGGCGTCGCCGGCTTGGCAATGGCCGGCCCAATGAGCGGTCTGGGCAGACAGGCTGCTGCGCAGTCCTTTCCCAACAAGCAGATCCGCTGGGTCATCCCCTTCGCCCCGGGCGGCAACTACGACGTCACCGCCCGCATCGTCTCCGATCCGATGGGTCGCCATCTCGGCCAGGGCATCCTGATCGACAACAAGCCGGGCGCCGGCGGTGTCGTCGGCCTCGAAGCCGCGCTCAACACACCGGCCGACGGCTACACGATTTCGATGGCGAGCTTCACGGTGGCCTACGTGGCGCCGATCTTCGCGGGCAAGCAGCCGCTGCTGCCGCAGATGGCGCCGGTCAGCATCCTGACCACGGTGCCGACCGTGATGGTCACGCGGACCGACAGCCGCTTCAAGGACATGAAGAGCGTGATGGCGGAGGCCAAGGCCAAGCCCGGCGCGATCTCGGTCGGCCATTCCGGCAACGGCACGACCAACCATGTCGGCATCCTGCGCCTGCAACTCAACGAAGATATCAAGCTCAACATCATTCCCTATCGCGGCGCTGGGCCCGGCATCGCCGATCTGCTGGCGGGCAATCTCGACTTGTTCGTCGACCAGCTCACCAGTTCGATGCCGCATATCCAGTCCGGCAAGCTCAGGCCTCTCGCGACGTTCAGCCTTCAGAAAGTGCCGGACCTGCCCAACGTGCCGACCATCGGCGAGCTCGGCCTCAAGCCTTTCGATGGCAACACGACGGCCGGCGTGTTCACCAATCCCGACACGCCCAAGCCCATCATCGCCCGCCTGAACGAGGGCGTGGTCGCGGGCCTCAAGGACGAGGCCGCGAACAAAAAGCTGCGCGAGCTGGGCGCCATCGTGCGCCCCTCGACGCCGGAGGAATTCACCGCGGCCCTCAAGGCCGACGAAGCCAACGTCGCGGAGTTGTTGAAGCTCGGACTCTTGAAGCCTGAATAGTTGATCGCCTCCCATTCCGATGGGGAGGTGTCGTCGTCTTACGACGACGGAGGGGTCAGAGCTGGTCGTTCGTCCTTCGGCGCTCTCGGACATTGCAAGCAATGTCCTGTCGCTCAACAGGCTGAGCGAAGCTCAGCCTACGATTTCCTTCATCACCGACCACAGGTCGGCCTTGCGTTCGAAGCCGATGCCCGGCGAGTCGGGCATCGTTACGCGGCCGTCGACCACGGCGCAGTCGTCGGCGAAGCCACCGAACGGCGCGAAGACCTGCGGATAGGATTCGTTGCCGCCGCATTGCAGGCCGACGGCGATGTTCAGCGCGAACTGGTGGCCGCCGTGCGGCACGCAGCGCCGCGGCGACCAGCCGTGCGCCTTCAGCATCTCGATCGTGCGCAGGTATTCGACCAGGCCGTAGGACAGGGCGGGGTCGTATTGCAGGATGTCGCGGTCGGGACGCAGGCCACCGTGGCGGATCAGGTTCCGCGCGTCCTGCATCGAGAACAGGTTCTCGCCGGTGGCGAGCGGCGGGGCGTATTCGGTCGCGAGGGCGGCATGCGCCAGATAGTCGAGCGGGTCGAGCGGCTCCTCGTACCAGCGCAGGCCGAAGTCCTTGATCGCGCGGCCGAACTCGATGGCCGTGGTGAGGTCGAACTTGCCGTTGACGTCGACCGCCAGCCGCTCGCCGGCGCCAACGATCTCCAGCACCGCCTCGATGCGCTTCAGGTCCTCGGCCAGCGGCACGCCGCCGACCTTCATCTTCACGCAGGAATAGCCCAGGCCGAGATAGTGCTTCATCTCGTCCTGCAGGCCCTCCAGCCCCTTGCCCGGGTAGTAGTAGCCGCCGGCGGCGTAGACCCAGGCCTTCTCGTCGGCCTGGCCCCCGTTATAGCGGTCGGCCAGCAGCTTCCAGAGCGGCACCCTCTTGGCTTTGGCGACGGCATCCCAGATCGCCATGTCGAGCACGCCGACGGCGACGGAGCGCTCGCCGTGCCCGCCCGGCTTCTCGTTGGCCATCATCGCGGCCCAGCATTTCGCCGGATCGATCAGGCCCTCGGCATCGAGCAGCGAGTCGGGCTTGGCCTGGTTGAGGCGCGGAATGAAGCGCTCACCGAGCAGCCCGTGCTGCGCATAACGGCCGTTCGAATTGAAGCCGAAGCCCACTACCGGCTTGCCGTCGACTATCACGTCCGTGACGACGGCCACGACCGAGGCGGTCATCTGGCTGAAGTCGATATAGGCGTTGGCGATGTTGGAGCGGATGGGCGAAACGATGTCGCGGATGGCGACGATGCGCATGGGGCGTCCGTGTCTGGAGGGCCGCGAGGCCGGGTCCGGAAGTTCTACAGGCGGCCGCAGGCGGGGTCGATAACGTCGTTTACGGGGCTGAGGTTCCGGCAAAATATAGAAATCCGGCCCTCGAACATTCTGCCGGTCTCCGCGTAATATGAAGCAGATGCAGCCAGCGCCTCCGATCGCTGCGCCCGCACGATCTTCCGCCCGCCAGATGCTGCGTGCAGCGACAGCGGCTCTACATGCAGAGGTCGACGCGCGCTTTTCCGGTCCCTTCGACACGGACAAGAATGCCTATGGGGCGTTCCTGACGGCGCTTGCCCGGGCCGTGCGGCCCCTTGAGGGGGCCTTGGAGCAGGGCGGGGTGGAGCGCCTGTTTCCCGATTGGCCCGCGCGCCGCCGCTCCGCCGAACTCGAACGCGACCTGGAGATCTTGGGGATTCCCGTTCCGAGCCCTGTGCCGGTGAAGGTGACCCGCAACGAGGCCCGACTGTTCGGCCGCCTCTATGTGCTGGAAGGCTCGCGCCTCGGTGGCAAGCTGCTGGTCAAGCGCGCCCTCGCCAATGCCGACCCGCAGGTGCGGGCGGCGACCCACTATCTCGGCCACGGCTCGGGCGCTGATTTCTGGCGGGGTTTCCTGCAGCGGCTGGAAAACTCGGCGGCCGTTGCCGCGGCGCCGGATCGGACGATGCTGGGCGCCCGCGAGGCGTTCGGATTGTTCCGGGTGGAGCCCGCCCATGTCTGAGATCGCGCCTGAGACCGGTCCCGCCACCGTCGACCTCACCAACTGCGACCGCGAGCCCATCCATCTCCTGGGCGCCATCCAGCCGTTCGGCTTCCTGGTCGCCCTCGACAGCAAGCTGTGGACGATCACGCGCGTGTCGAGCAATGCCTCAGACTGGCTGGGCATCGGCGCGGGCGGACTGGTCGGCCGGCCGATCGAGGATGTGTTCACGCCCGATTCGATTCATCTGATCCGTGGCCAGCTCCAGACGGCCGTTTTCACCAATACCGTGGCGCGCGCCTTCTCCGTCGCTCTGTTTGCCGACGGCTCGCGGTTCGACGTCGCCGTTCATGTCGTCGACGATTCGATCGTCGTCGAGTGTGAACCCTGCGTCGACGAGCAGGGCGTGAATTCCGGCGCGCTGGTCCGCGCCATGATCGCCCGGCTGCAGCAGACTTCCGAGCTCAGGACCTTCTACCGGGTGGCGGCGCGCGAGATGCGCGGCCTCACCGGCTTCGACCGCGTGATGGTCTATCGCTTCGCCCATGATGGCTCGGGCGAGGTGATCGCCGAATCCGCGCGCGGCGGCCTGGAAAGCTATCTCGGCCTGCACTATCCGGCCTCGGACATCCCCAGGCAGGCGCGCATCCTCTACGAGCGCAACTGGCTGCGCATCATTCCCGACATTTCCGCCACGCCCGCTGCCGTCGAGCCCGGTCTCATTGCCGGCCGGCCGCTCGACCTGTCGATGAGCATCCTGCGCAGCGTCTCGCCGATCCATATCGAGTACCTGCAGAACATGGGCGTGGGCGCCTCGATGTCGGTATCGATCCTGCGCGACGGCAAGCTGTGGGGGCTGTTCGCCTGTCATCACTACGCCCCGCACAATGTGCCGTTCGAGCGGCGCACGGCCGCGGAACTGTTCGGCCAGATGTTCTCGCTGCTGATGGAGAACCGAGAGCGCGACAGCGAGGCGGCCTACGAGGCGCGCGCCCGCAAGCTGCATAACCAGCTCGTCACCGTGATGGCGGCGGAGGCCACCCGCTTCGACAGCATCGTCTCGCATCTCGACGAGATTGCCGACCTGCTGTCCTGCGACGGCATCGGCGTGTGGACGGGCGGCCATGCCACCCTGCAGGGCATGGCGCCGACGCAAGCCCAGTTCACCGGCCTGATCGACCATCTGGCGCGCCGCGACCTGGGCGAGGTGCTGGCCGTTCACGAGATAGCAGCCGAATACCCGCCGGCCAGTGATTTTGCTGACCGCGCCGCCGGTATGCTGGTCGTACCGCTGTCGCGGCCGGCGCGCGACTTCCTGGTCTTCTTCCGAAAAGAGATGTCGCGCTCGGTGAACTGGGCGGGCGATCCCAGCAAGCCGATGAGCATCGGCCCGCTGGGCGCCCGCCTGACGCCGCGCAAAAGCTTCGAACTGTGGCGCGAGACGGTGAGCGGCCAGTCGATCCCCTGGCTGCCGGTCGATGTGCGTATTGCCGAGAGCCTGCGGGTCAGCCTGCTCGAGGTCATCCTGCGTCTCTCCGACATCACCGAGATCGAGCGCAAGCGGGCGCAGGAGCGACAGGAGCTGCTGATCGCCGAACTCAACCACCGGGTCCGCAACATCCTGGGCCTGATCCGCGGCGTCATCTCGCAGAGCCGCGACCCGTCGCTGACGGTCGATGCCTTCACCGAAGTGGTGGGCGGGCGCATCCAGGCGCTGGCCCGGGCGCATGACCAGATCACCGCTGACAATTGGGGACCGGCTTCGTTCCGCGGCCTCGTCACAGCAGAAGCCGGCGCCTATCTCGGCGGCAAGGCCACGCGCGTCCGCCTTTCCGGCCCTGAGGTGCTGCTGGAACCGCAGGGCTTCACGACCCTGGCGCTGGTCATCCACGAGCTGATGACGAACTCGGCGAAGTACGGCGCGCTGAGCGACAGCCACGGCCATATCGACATCGGGACCCAGCTCGATGCGCAGCGGAACCTGCACATCACCTGGACCGAACACGGTGGCCCGCCGGTGAAGCCGCCGACGCGGCGCGGCTTCGGCTCGACCGTGATCGAGCGGTCGATCCCCTATGATTTGAAGGGCGAGGCGACCCTCGACTACGAGATGAAGGGAATCCGGGCCACTTTCATGGTGCCGGCCAGCTATGTCCGCCCGGCACCCGGCGCGATCGCCGACCCGGTCGAGGAGGTGGCGCCGACAGTGGAGGCCGCCGACCTGCCGCATGACGTGCTGATCGTCGAGGACAACATGATCATCGCCCTCGATGCCGAGAGCGCGCTGATGCGGGCCGGCGTCGAAACGGTCCGCGTCGCTTCCAGCGTCGTCCAGGCGATGAAGGCGATCGAGACGCGCGCGCCGGACTTCGCCCTGCTCGATATCAATCTCGGCCGCGAGACGAGCTTCGCCATCGCCGAGCACCTGGCGTCCCTGGGAATCCGGTTCGTCTTCACCACCGGCTACGGCGAGGACATCGCCTTCCCTCCGAAACTCCTGGGCGTGCCGCGCGTGCGCAAGCCCTACACCGGCGACGCCCTGCTGGTGGCGATGCGCCTCTAGCCGGCCGCGTAGACGTTGCGGCGGTTCTGGCGGAACAGGAGCCACCACGCGATGGCGCCGTTCAGCAGGTTCCAGGCGATGCCGTTGATGAAGGCGGCGCGATAGGAGCCCGTCATGTCGAACAACACGCCGCCCATCCAACCGCCCAGCGCCATGCCGATCAGCGTCGAGGAAATGGCGAGGCCGACCCGGAAGCCCGCTTCCTTCGGCGGGAAATACTCGCGCACGATAATGGCGTAGGACGGCACGATGCCGCCCTGGAACAGGCCGAACAGGGCCGAGGCCAGGTAGAGCGAGTTGATCGAATCGTCGACGAGATAGAAGACCAGCGCCACGCACTGCAGGGTCGAGCCCAGTAGCAGGGTCTTGATGCCGCCGACCCGGTCGGCGATCCAGCCCGAGGCGATGCGGCTCACGATGCCGAAGCCCAGCATCAGCGACAGCATCTCCGCGCCGCGCGCCACGCCGTAGCCCAGGTCGGCGCAGTAGGCGACGATATGGACCTGCGGCATCGACATGGCGACGCAGCAGCCGATGCCGGCGACGATCATCACGGCCTGCAGGCCGTTCGGCGAGAGGCCCAGGGAGCGTGGTGAATGCGCTGCCGCGGCGGCCGTGCCTTCGGTTCCCGTGGCGTGCTGCTGTGGCGGCTTACGGCGCAGGGTCAGCGCCAGCGGGATCATGGCGACGAAGCAGAGGGCGCCGGCCGCCCAGTAGGTCACCCGCCAGCCATGGTCGGCAATCATGGTCTGGATGATCGAGGGCCAGATCGCGCCGGCGAGGTAGTTGCCGGAAGCGGCGATGGCGACGGCAATGCCGCGGCGCCTGTCGAACCAGTGCGAGATGTCGGCGACCAGCGGCGCGAAAGTCGCGGCCGCGCTGAAGCCGATCAGCACCTGGACGGTGGCGAACAGCGCCAGCGAGGGCGCGAACGGTGCGGTCGCGAAGCCGATGGCGAGGCCCGTGGCGCTCAGGATCGCGGTGAGCACGATGCCGCGCTGGTCGACCATCTTGCCCCAGGTGACGCCGCCGGCGAAGAAGCCCAGCGTGTTCATCGTGTAGGCAAAAGAGATGTCGGCCCGCGTGATGCCGAGATCCTGCTGGATCGACGGCAGCGCCACGACCAGGCACCACATGCCGATGCCGCCGACCGTGCTCAGGGTCACGCTGGCGGCAAGGCGCCACCAGGCGTAGCTCGACTCGACTCCGGACATGATGATCAGCCGCCGACCGCGCCCTGCGTGTTGACGTAGAGGGCGTAGAGCGAATGGCTGGCCGCCATGAACAGGCGGTTGCGGTAGCGCCCGCCGAAGCAGAGGTTGGCGCAGCGCTCCGGCAGGCTGATGTGGCCGATCGGCTTGCCCGACGCATTGAAGATGCGCACGCCGTCGAGATCGTCCGAGCCCATGCCCCAGCCGCACCACAAGTTGCCGTCGACATCGACGCGGAAGCCGTCGGGCGAGCCACCCGGGCCGGCATCGATCAGCACCGAGCCCTTGCCGAGCGTCGTCTCGTTGCCGTCGCCGACGACGTCGTAGGACAGGATCGTGCGATGCGGCTCGGCGCGCGAGGCCACGACATAGAGCTTCTTCTCGTCGGGCGAGAAGGCGAGGCCGTTGGGGCCGGGAATGTCGTCGGCCATCACCGCGAGCTTGCCGGTCGTCGGATCGAGGCGATAGACGGCGGGCTTGTTCTGGCTCTCTTCCTTGTGGCCCTCGTAGTAGCCCAGGATGCCGAACGTCGGATCAGTGAACCAGATCGAGCCGTCCGACTTGACGACGACATCGTTGGGAGAATTCAGCGGCTTGCCGTTATAGGAATCGGCTAGCACCGTGATGGCGCCGTCATACTCGAAGCGCACCACGCGGCGGGCGTCGTGCTCGCAGGCGATCAGACGGCCGCGGCGGTCGCGGGTATGGCCGTTGGCGTTGTTCGAGGGCTTGCGGAAGATCGAGACGTTGCCCGTCTCCTCGTCCCAGCGCAGCACCCGGTTGCTGGGGATGTCACTCCACAGGAGGTAACGGCCGTCACCGAACCAGACGGGCCCCTCGGACCAGCGGCAACCCGTGTAGAGCCGCTCGACCGAGGCCAGCACCAGCCGGTACTGGTTGAACGACGGGTCGAGAACGCGCACCGCGGGGTCGGGGTAGCGCTCGTTGGGCTGCCACATCTTGCTTCCTCATTCATTGCTTTGGCGCAAAGCGGGGCGCCGAATTTCGCGCGAGAATGCCCTTATGGCGGTCGGGAGCCAAGGGCCGAACGCGGCCTGCCGGGGTTCCGGAGAGCGGCTTTATGTAGGTCAAACCCCTTGAAGAAATCGTGGGATTGGCCAAGCGGGCCTGTGATATACCGCCAGACCCGCTCGCCCTCGGAGGCGGGCCAATTTCTGCAAGTCCTAATGGGATGGTTGTGATGAAGCCGAAGTTTGTGACCATTGACCGGCATCCTGGCCGCTCGGCCCAGACCATCGGTGTCGCCCGCGCGCTCGGCACCGATCCGGACCTGATTCACGAGCCGTCGGTCGGCGTCGTCGGCACCAAGGGCGACAGCCAGTGCTACCTCGGCGTCATGTCCAAGGTCGAGGCGATCCACACCCAGCTCAAGGCCCGCATCGGCACGGGGCCGAACCAGCTCAAGATGCGCCTGGTCCAGCCCGAGTACACGATCGCCACCTCGGACGGCATCCGCAACGGCACGCGCGAGATGCGCTACTCGCTGATCGGCCGCGAGGTGACACAGGACGCACTCTGCGAGCATCTGAGCGCCACCGGCCTCGCCGGCACCATCGCGGTCGTGGCCTGCGACAAGCCGCCGGTCGGCACGCTCTCGGCACTGCTCGAGCACAATCTGCCGTCGATCATCATGTCGGACGGCGCGATCCATCCCGGCAAGGAGCCGAACACCGGCGAGCCGCTCGACATCGTGAGCGCCTATCAGGTCGCCGGTCATCCCGATGCCGACTACCGGCACCTGATCGCGTGCAATGCCTGCCCGGGCTACGGCAGCTGCGGCGGCATGTTCACCTACAACACCATGCAGACCTTCATCGGCGTGGTCGGCATGCAGCCGCTGCACATGGTGGCGCCGCCCTCCGACGACCCGCGCCGCACCGGCGAATTCGCGGCCGAGCTGGTCGATCATCTGGCCAACCTGATGAAGAACGACCTGAAGCCGCGCGATATCGTCGTGCGCGATTCGATCCGCAACGCGATGATCGTGGCGATGGCGGTCGGCGGCTCGACCAACGTCGTGCTGCACGCGCCGGAAATCGCCCGCGCCGCCGGCTTCGCCGACTTCTGGAAGGACGTCGTGACGCCGGAGGAGTTCAACTACCTCTCGCAGAACATCGTGCCGGTGCTGACCGACGCGCGGCCCTACGGCAAGTACTCCATGGTCGACATCGACAAGGTGGGCGGCGTGCAGGTGATCGTGCGCGAGCTGCTCGACGCCGGCCTGCTGAACGGCGACGTGCTGACCTGCACCGGCGAGACGCTGGCCAAGCAGGTCGAACGCCTCGGCGCCAAGAAGGCCGACGGCAAGGTCGTCTACCCGGTCGAGAAGCCTTATAAGCCGACCGGCGGCCTGCGCATGCTGGGCGGCAACCTGTCGCCGGACTTCTCCGCCATCCTGAAGCTCGCGGGCGTCGAGGGCGGTCTCGAGAACAACCTGTTCCGCGGCCGCGCCCGCGTGTTCGAGGGTGAGGCGGGCCTGCTCAAGGCGCTTGATGAGACGCCGGAGACCTTCGAGAACAACGACATCGTCATCGTGCGCTACGAGGGCCCGAGCGGCGCGCCCGGCATGCCGGAAATGCTCGACCCGACCTCGCGTATCACGACGTTGTGCCGCGAGCGTAACATCGTCCTGGCCCTGATGACCGATGCGCGCTTCTCGGGCGGCTCGGTCGGTCTCGTCATCGGCCATGTCGGTCCCGAAGCGGCGATCGGTGGCCCGATCGGCCTGGTCGAGGAGGGCGACGAGATCATTGCCGACCTCAACATCAACGAGCTGAACTGCACCCAGCTCCAGGATCCGGCCGTCTACGCCAAGCGCAAGGCGGCGTGGGACAAGGTCGTCGCCGACAATGGCGGCATCCATCCCAACTGCGGCATCGCCGATACGCGCCTGCTCCATCGCGCCCGCACCAGCGCCGTGCCGGCGACGCGCGGCGGCGGCCTGCATCCCAACCGCGAGGTCTGGGTGCGCGCACCGCGCAAGGCCGAGCGCCAGAACTTCAAGCTGCGCAACAAGCACCGTCCGGAGTTCGACAAGAGCTTCTGACGGGGCACGGACTTCGCCGGAAACAGAAACGCCAGAGGGTCAAACCTCTGGCGTTTTTATTGGAGCGCGCCACTCCAGTGGCGCATCAGAGGATGAGCGCCACTGGAGTGGCGCGCTCCAATGAAGGGCATCGCGCTTTAGTCGCCTTCGACGCCGTAAGTGGCCTTCGCGGCTTCCTTGCTGAGGAGGCCAAGCTTGATGTCGCGTTTGACGGCGTCCGGATCGCGCTTCGACGGATCGCCGTAGCCACCGCCGCCCGGCATCTCGACCACCAGACGCTCGCCGGCGGGGATGGTCTGGAAGCCTTTCGCCTTCAGCTCCTGTCCCGAAGCGAGCGACAGGCGGCCGTTGCCGCCCGCCTTGCCGCCCTCGCGGCCGCGCGCGGGATGCTTCACTCTCTCGAACGTTGCGAAGATGCCGAAGGGCGCGCCTTCGCGATGCTCGACCTCCATCACCTGGCCGAGGCCGCCACGCTGTTCGCCGGCGCCGCCGGAATCCTGGCGGTACTCCTTCTTCCAGATGACCACGGGCGCGATCGTCTCGGTGATCTCGACCGGCACGTTGCGCACGCCCGAAGGGAAGGGCGTTGCCGAGAGCCCGTCGAGCGTCGGTCGCGCGCCGGCGCCGCCGGAATGGAAGGTCGTCACCATGAAGGGCCGGCTGTTGCCGATCGTGCCTGTCATGCCATGCCCGGCGCCGAGCTTCAGGTTCCAGAGATTGGACGTGCCCTCGGCCGGCACCTGGCCGGGGATCACCTGGTGCAGCGCGTCGAAGCAGACATCGGGCAGCATGTGGCCGATCGTGCTGCGCGCGTTCACTGCCGCGGGAAAGAGCGCATTGACGATGGTGTTGTCGGGCGCCGTCACCAGGATCGAATCGAGCGTGCCGGCATTGTTCGGGATGGTCGGCGCCACGACGCACTTGATGCCGAAGGCGGTGTAGGCCTCGGTGTAGCACATGGGCGAGTTGATGCCGTAGATCGACGAGCCCGAGGTGCCGGCATAGTCGACGGCGATGTGGTCGGCATGGATCGTCACGGCGGCATGCAGGTCTATCGGCGCGTCGTAGCCGTCGATACGCATATGCCCCTTCCAGGTGCCGCGCGGCAGCTTGGAGATGGCGGCGATCATGCCGGCGCGGCTCTTCTCGATGATGTGCGCGCCCAATTCGTCGAGATTGTCGATGCCATGCTCGGCCATCATGTCGGACAGACGCTTCTCGCCGATGCCGTTGCAGCCGACCAGCGCGTGGATGTCGCCCTCGACCTGCACCGGCTCGCGCACATTGGCGCGCACGATGCGCATCACGCTCTCGTCGATCACGCCTTCGCGCATCAGCGGCAGCAGCGGCAGGAACAGGCCCTCGTGGAAGACCTGCCGCCCGTCGGGCGACTGGCCGAGGCCGCCGATGTCGACCACGTGCGTGGTGCAGGAGAACAGCGCCACCAGCTTGCCGTTGTGGAAGGCCGGCGAGGTGACGACGATGTCGTAGAGATGGCCGGTGCCCTTCCACGGATCGTTGGTGATGTAGGTATCACCCGGCTTCATCGTCTCGACCGGGAACTCGCGGATGAAGTGGATGACGCTGCGCGCCATCGAGTTCACGTGGCCCGGCGTGCCGGTGACCGCCTGCGCGAGCATGCGACCTTCCAGGTCGAAGACGCCGGCCGAGATGTCACCAGCCTCGCGGGCGCTGGTCGAGAAGGCGGTGCGTACCAGCGCGCGGGCCTGCTCCTCGACGACGGAAAGCAGGCGGTTCCACATCACTTGCAGGCGAATATCCGCAGGCGTGCTCATGCGCGGTCCTCCAGGACGATCTGGCCCACTTCATTGATATGGGCGGTGAAGCCGTTGGGAACGACGGTGGTGGTGCCGTCCTCGACAATCAAGGCCGGCCCCTCGAACGTCATGCCAGGCTTCAGCACGTTGCGTTCATGGATCGCCGCCTGTTCGTGCGCACCGCTCGCCGGATCGAGCACTTCGCGATGGCCCGACGGTGCGGGCGCGGCCGTCCTGGCGACGGGTTTGGCGGGCGAGGGGAGCGGCCGGTCGGTGGCGAGCGACAGGGTCCAGGTCAGCGCCTCGACCTCGAGCTTGGGAATGGCGCGGCCGAAGACCTGCTCGTACGTCGCCTCGAAGCGACGACGCAGTTCGCCGGCACCGTTGGCGGCAAACGGCTCGTTGGGCAGCGGCACGGCGATCTCGTGGCCCTGTCCGCGATAGCGCATGAAGGCCTGGCGGGACTCGACCAGCGTCTCGCCCGGTGCCGCCGGCCGCACGACCGCTTCGGCCTCGGCGCGCATGGCGGCGAACAGCTCGTTCAGCATCTTGGCGTCGAGCATGTCGAGCCGCATGTGGCGCGTACGCACGACCTCGTAGGCGATGGAGGCACGCAGGAAGCCGAAGGCGGAGCCGACGCCGGCGCCGACCGGGACGATGACCTGCTTCATGCCGAGCTTGCGGGCGAGTCGTGCCGCATGCAGCGGCGCCGCACCGCCGAAGGCGATCAGCGCGCGGTCGGCCGTGTCTTTGCCGTTCTCGACCGCGTGCACGCGGGCGGCACTTGCCATGGTCTCGTCGACGATCTCGGCGACGCCGGCGGCTGCGCCCCGGGCATCGGTCTGGAGCGGGCCCGCCAGCGACTGCAGCGCCGCTTCGGCCTTGTCGCGATGGAGCGGGATGGCGCCGCCGGCGAAGCGCGTCGGATCGAGGCGTCCCAGCGCGGTGTCGGCATCGGTCACGGTAGGTTCGGTACCGCCACGGCCGTAGCTCGCGGGACCAGGTACGCTGCCCGCCGAATCGGGGCCGACCTGGATGCGGCCCAGCGCATCGATACGCGCGATCGAGCCGCCGCCGGCGCCGATCTCGACCAGTTCGATCACGGGGATGCGCACCGGCAGGCCGGAGCCCTGGACGAAGCGATAGGCACGCGCGACCTCGAACTGGCGGGAACGCTGCAGTTCGAGATCGTCGAGCAGGGTGAGCTTGGCGGTGGTGCCGCCCATGTCGAAGGCGACCGCCTTGCGCGCGTCGTTCTCGGCCGCAACCGTGCGCGCCAGGATGGCGCCGCCGGCCGGACCGGATTCGACGAGACGGACAGGATAGCGTCGCGCCGTATCGACCGTCGTGATGCCGCCCGACGACATCATCAGCAGGAGCGGACCCGCGATGCCTTCCTTCTTCAGGTCGGCTTCAAGCTGGCCGAGATAACCCGCCATGCGCGGCAGGACATAGGCGTTGGCGATGGTCGTCGAGGTGCGCTCGTACTCGCGGATCTCGGGGCAAACCTCGCAGGAGAGGGAGATCGCAATGCCGGGCAGTTCCTCGGCCAGGATCGCGCCGGCGCGACGTTCATGCGCCTCGTTGGTGAAGCTGTGCAGGAAGCAGACGGCGACCGCCTCGATCTTCTCGGCTTTCAATTGCGCGGCGACGCGGCGCACGGCTGCTTCGTCGAGCGCCAGCAGCACTGCGCCGTCTGAAGCCACGCGTTCGGGCACCCCGAAGCGCATGTCGCGCGACACCAGCGGCTGCGGCCGTTCCATGTAGATGTCGTACTGCTCGAAGCGATGCTCCCAGGCCATCTCGACGGAATCGCGGAAGCCTTCCGTCGTGACCAGCGCGGTGCGCGCACCCTTGCGCTCGATCAATGCGTTGGTGGCCAACGTCGTGCCGTGTACGACCAGGCTCACATCCTGCGGCCGGCATTTTGCCTCGGCCAAGATGGAGCGCACCCCTTCCAGCACGGCGCGCTCCGGCGCGTCGGGCGTGGTCAGGACCTTGATGGCGTGGGAGTTCGTGCCGGTTTCGAGCACGACGTCGGTGAACGTACCGCCGATGTCGACGGCTAAGCGGGAGGACATTTCTACTCGTCGATCTTGATGTTGCCCTTGCGCACCACGTCGCCCCAGGTGACGGAATCGCGCTTGAGGAAGGCCACGTATTCGGCCGGGGAGAGAAGGGCTGGGGTGAGGCCGTTCTCGTCGTACTTCTTCTTCACGTCGGGCTGCGCCATCACCTTGGCGATGGCGTCATTCAGCCGGTCGACGATCGGCTTCGGCGTGTTGGGCGGCGCCGCGAGTCCATACCAGTTCTCCGCCTCGTAGCCTTTCACGGCTTCGGCGAGCGCGGGCGTATCGGGCAAGACGGGCCAGCGTTCGGGCGAGGTGACGGCCATCGCCCTTGCTTTGCCACCTCGGATCAGGCCGAGCGTCGCGGGATCGCCGAAATAGGCGTCGACGATGCCGGCAGCGAGGTCGTTCAGCGCCGGGCCGGTGCCGCGATAGGGGACATGGACCATCTTGAGGCCCGACATCTGGGTGAAGAGCTCGCCCGCGAGATGCTGGCTGGTGCCGATGCCACCGGACGCCCAGCGCAATTCCTGCTTCTTCGCCAGCTCCATGAATTCCGGCAGCGTCTTCGCCGGCAGGTCGTTGCGCACCGCCACGATGAAGGGCATGCGTACCAGCCGCGTGATCTGCGTCAGCGCCAGCGGGTCGTAGGGCATCTTGCGCAAATGGGGGCCGGCCGTCAGCGTGCCGGCGCCGGTGAGCGAGAGCGTGTAGCCGTCGGGCGGTGTATGCGACATCGCCTCGACACCGATGATGCCGCCGGCGCCGCCCTTGTTCTCGATGACGATGGCTTGGCCGAGCTCCTTCGACAGCGGCTCCATCATCAGCCGCGCCGTCAGGTCGACGCCGCCGCCGGGCGGGAAGGGCACGATGATCTTGATCGGCCGCTCGGGGTATTTGCCCTGCGCGAATGCCGCGCGAGCGACGAACGGCGACGCGAATGCCGCGATGAGAAGATGCCGACGAGTGTGACGCATAACCAACCCCTTGCTTCCCGCTGGACCTTGACAGGGGAGCATCGAGGCTTCAACACTTAACCATATAGTTAAGTTAACAATCTCAAGGTGAATGACGATGAAGAAGACCTATCAGGGCGGTTGTCACTGCGGTGCCGTGCGCTTCGAATGCGAACTCGATCCCGCCGACGGTTCAAGCCGCTGCAACTGCTCGATCTGCGCCAAGGGCCGTTTCTGGAAGACGATCGCCAGGGGCGATGCCTTCCGCGTCCTGAAGGGCGCCGAGGCCTTGAGTGTCTACAGCTTCGGCCGCGGCGCGATCCAGCACCACTTCTGCCGGACCTGCGGCATCAAGCCGTTCGGCCGCGGCGACATGGAAGCGATGGGCGGCGTGTTCTACGGCGTCAACCTCGCCTGCCTCGACGAGCCGGCGCCGGAAGCCTTTGCCGCTGGCGCGATCTCCTACGAGGACGGCCGGCACGACGACTGGTCGAAGGCGCCGGTGGAGACGCGGCACTTATAGTGCGCGCTACAGCGCCACCTTCTTGAAGACCTCGACGAAGCGATCGACGTCCTGCTCGTCGTTGTAGACGTGCGGGCTGATGCGCAGCCGGCCAAGGCGCGGGGCGGCGTAGACGTTCTCCGCCGCGAGCTTCTGCGGCAAGTCGTCGGACATGCCCTTGGGAAACTGCAGGCAGATCAGGTGCGGCGCCCGCAGCTTGCGGTCGAGTACGCGCACGCCGGTATTGGCGAGACCGTCGGCCAGGCGGTCGGTGAGCATGCCGAGACGCGCAACGATCAGATCGTTGCCCCAGTCCGCCATCATCTCCATGCCGACCGCGGCCATCTCGAGAGTGATGAAATGATCGCGCTCGCCCATGTCGTAGCGGCGCGCACCATCAGCGTAGGAGAGATCGCGAAAATAGACCTTCTGCTCGGCCGCGACGCCTTTGCGCGCCGGCGCCGTCTGTTCCAGCGGCACGCCGTTCTGGTGGCGCTTGGCGACGTACATGAAGGCGCGTCCATAGGGGCCGAGCACCCACTTGTAGGTCGGGAAGATCAGGAAGTCGGGATCGAGCGTCTTCACGTCGATGCGGCGAACGCCGGCATCGTGCGTGGCATCGACCAGGAAGGAAGCACCTTTCTGTCGAACGGCTTCGGCGATGCGCGACAGGTCGAGGGAACCGCCATCCGACCAGTGAACCGACGAGATCGAGACCAGCGAAAGCGGCGCGGCATCCTTGCGCGCGATCGCGTCGAGCACCGCCGAGGTCCAGTCGCCGTCGGCCGGCTGCTTCACCGGCTCGACCGTGTAACCACCCTGCTCGGCGCGGCTCATCCATTCCAGAACCGGCGAAGTATGGTCGTCCTGCAGCACCAGCACGCGGCTGCCGCGAGGCAGGCTCATCACCTTGCCCGCGGTCGACACGCCGTAGCCCACGGACGGGATCAATGCGATGTCGACGGGATCGGCGCCGATCAGCTTTGCCGCCGCACTGCGCGCGCGCTCGTACTGCTTCGACATGAAATCAGCGTCGAGTTTCCAAGGCTGGCCCTTGCGTCCGACGCCGATCCGTCCGGCTTCCTGCACCGCGAGCGGCAGCGGGCTCCAGGCGGCGGCGTTCAGGAAACAGACGTTGCGCGGGATGTCGAACAGGTCGCGTTGGGAAGGCAGCATCGGAACCGTCGTCGGTGAAGAGACTCTGAGCCTAGGCCAATCGCGGACAAAGAAAAAGGACGCCTGTCCTGCGACGGGCGTCCCTTTCCGAGGCGTAGAAGGTTTGCGGCGTTAGCCGTCGATCGCCTTCTTCACCGCATCCTTGGCCTTGCCAACGGCCTGCTGGGCCTCGCCCTTGCGCTCCTGGATCACGCCCTCGACCTGCATCTTGTCGCTGTCGATGGCCTTGCCGACGCCCTGCTTAATGTTGCCAACGGCCTCGTTGGTGACGCCCTTGATCTTGTCGGTGGTGCTGCTCATGATTGTCTCCTGTGTTGAGCGTTGAATGGCTTCGAGCCTGATCAACGCTCGCCATCCGAAGGCGTTGCTGCGTTCGCGTCATTACCGCCTCGCCCCGCTTGGAAATTCGTCAGCAGACGCAGCCTGCCACTATGGCCAGCCGTTCTCGCAGAACATGGGTCTACTTCATTGACCTATTTGCAGCAGAGAAGGGAACCTGCGTCGGTCGGCAGCGTTGAACGACCACGCGCTCGGCGCGGCCGTTCGCTCGGGCGGCCCCCGAATCGCGGCGTGCAGTGGTCGACGGCCCTTCGCGCCCTAGGCATCCAAGGCGCAGAGGGGACGAGATGGCAGCTCCAGATTTCGACTACGGTTCAGCACTTTTTCTCGATCTCGATGGGACGCTGCTGGAAATCGCGGCGACTCCCGAACTCGTTGTCGTGCCGCCGGCATTGCCCGAACTTCTCGCGCATCTCCACGCGATTCTGGGTGGCGCACTTGCTATCGTGAGTGGGCGCTCGCTCAAGACGATCGATCAGCTTCTGAAGCCTTTTACGTCGGCTGCTGGTGGCGAACATGGCGTGACCTTGCGTTTCAGTGATGGAACGGTTGAGGAAATGCCGGCCGGTCTGGCCGTCACGGAGGCGTGGCGCGATTCGCTCGTCGCGGCGACCGAACGCTGGCCGGGTGTGCTGATCGAACCCAAGCCCCATGGTTGCGCCATCCATTACCGTCTCGCGCCGGAGCGCCACGACGATGTGTGGCGGGTCGTGCGCGCTCTCGTGCCCGACGATCACCCTTGGTTCCGCCTGATCCCGGCGCGCGAGTGCGTGGAAATCGGGCCGCGATCCACCTCCAAGGGACATGCGGTGGAACGCTTCATGAAGGACAATGCCTTCAAGGGCCGCCGTCCGATCTTCGTCGGCGACGATTTCACCGACGAGGCCGGCATGAGCGCTGCGCGGCGCCATGGCGGCGAAGGGCTGCGAGTCCAGGAAGTCTTCGACGGTGATCCCGCCCAGGTCCGTGCCTGGCTCTCGCGCAACGCCGAACGTCTGGCCGGCCCGCTGGCGGCAAAGACGGTAGCGGCGGGGGCATCGGCATGAGCAGCCTCGATCTCGGGGTTGTCGGCAACTGTTCCATCGCGAGCCTGATCGATCGCAACGGTCGCCATGTCTGGCACGGCCTCGGGCGGCTCGATGGCGATCCGGTCTTCAATGCCCTGTTGGGCGGGAACGACCCGCAAGGGGGCTTCATGGATGTCGTCGTCGACGGCATGAAGGAGAGCCGGCAACGCTACGTGCCCAATACGGCGATCCTCGAAACCACCATCGATGGCGCCGGCGGTACGGCGCGCATCTGGGATTTTGCCCCGCGCTTTCGCCGCTTCGGCCGCATGTTCCGACCACCCATGCTGGTGCGCCGGCTCGAGCCCGTCGCCGGCCGGCCGCGCATCACCATCCGACTGCGTCCGACCTTCGACTACAACGCCCACAAGGCGCAGGTCACGGTCGGCAGCAATCACGTCCGCTACTACGGCGATACGTCGGTGCTGCGTCTCACCACGGACGCGTCGTTGAACTACGTGCTGCATGAGACCGAGTTCTCGCTCGACCGGCCGCTCACCCTGATCGTCGGCGCCGACGAAAGCATCACCGACAATGTCGACCAGCTCTCGCGCTCGTTCCTCAGCGAGACCGATCTCTACTGGCAGGGCTGGGTCCGGGACCTCAACATCCCGTTCGACTGGCAGGTCGCCGTCATCCGCGCCGCCATCACCCTCAAGCTCTGCAGCTACGAGGACACGGGCGCCGTTCTGGCCGCGCTCACGACCTCGGTGCCGGAGGCGGCGGGCACCGTTCGCAACTGGGACTATCGCTTCACCTGGCTGCGCGACGCCTTCTTCACGGTGACGGCGCTCAATCGGCTGTCGGCGACGCGCACCATGGAAAGCTACGTGCGCTTCATCATCGACGTGGTCGAGGCCGGCAGCACGCGCGGCGAGGTCCATAATGTGGCGCCGTTGTTTCCGATCGCGCCGGGTACCGACACGATCGAGCGCCTGATCGACACCTTGCCCGGCTACCGTGGATATGGGCCGGTGCGCATCGGCAATGCGGCGGTTGGTCAGCGCCAGAACGACGTCTACGGCTCGATGGTGCTGACGGCCGCGCAGATGTTCTGGGACGAGCGCCTGCCCCGGCAGGGCGACGTCGAGCTCTATCGCCAGCTTTGCGTCGTGGGCAACGAGGCGCATCGCGCCGCGCTCACGCCCGACGCGGGCCTTTGGGAGTATCGCGAACGCGAGGAAGTCCACACTTTCTCCGCCGCCATGTGCTGGGCGGCCCAGCACCGGCTCGGCCTGATCGCGCGCCGCGTCGGCCTCGCGGCCGAATCGCGCGAATGGCTCGCCAAGGCAGGCGTGCTGCGCCAGGAGATCCTGCAGCGCGGCACCACGTCTGAAGGCTGGCTGTCGGGCGTGCTCGACCGCGACATGGCTGACGCGTCCAGCCTGGTGTTTCCCGAGATCGGCCTGCTGCGCTCCGACGATCCGCGCTTCCACGCCACCCTCGACATGGTATCCAAGAAGCTGATGAAGAACGGCTTCCTCATGCGTTACGTCGAGGCCGACGATTTCGGCGCGCCGTCCAACGCCTTCCTGCTTTGCACCTTCTGGTACATCGACGCGCTGGCCAGCGTCGGTCGCCGCGAGGAGGCGCTCGAACTCTTCAACAACGTGCTGGCCCGGCGCAATCATGTGGGCCTGCTCTCCGAGGACCTCGATCCGCGCACCGGCGAACTGTGGGGCAACTTCCCGCAGACCTACAGCCAGGTCGGCTTGATCCTGTCGGCCATGCGGCTCTCGCGGAGCTGGGAGGAGGGGCTGTGGCACGCCTCGTGATCGTGTCCAACCGCGTGCCGGTGCCGAAGGCGCGCGGCACTTCGGCCGGCGGCCTCGCCGTTGCGTTGCGCGACCTGCTGACGCCAGGCGCCATGTGGTTCGGCTGGAGCGGCCGACTCTCGTCGGAGCCGTCGCTGCAGCCCGCGATCGTCGAGGCCCGCGGCGTCACCTACGCGACGGTCGATCTCACGCCGGAGGCCTATCGCGGCTTCTATGTCGGCTTCGCCAACGGCGCCCTGTGGCCGCTGTTGCATTTCCGGCTGGGGCTGATGCATTTCCGCCGCGAGGACTACGAGGGCTATCTGTCGGTCAACCAATCCTTTGCGGCGGCACTGGCGCCGTTGCTGCAGGGTGACGACACGGTGTGGGCGCACGATTATCACCTCATCCCCTTCGCCCGCCTGCTGCGAAAGCAGGGCTTCGAAGGTCGGCTCGGCTTCTTTCTGCATGTGCCCTTCGTGCCGCCGTCGATGCTCGAGGCCATGCCGGTAGCGCGTGAGCTGGTGGCGGATCTCTGCGCCTATGATGTGGTGGGCTTCCAGACCGAAGAGCATGCGCGCGACTTCCGCGACTGCGCGCAACGCATGCTGGGCGCCACGGTCGAAGGTGAATGGATACGGATCGCCGGGCGACGGGTGCGCGCCTTCGCCGATCCGATCGGCATCGACGCCCAGGGCTTTGCCGTGGAGGCCGTACGGGCCGAGGGCGATCAACTCGTGCAGCGTGTCGCGGGCAGCCTGCTGAACCGCGCGCTCGCCATCGGTGTCGATCGCCTGGACTACTCCAAGGGGCTGCCGCAGCGCTTCGAGGCATTCGCCCGCCTGCTCGAGAAGCACCCTGAGCACAAGCGCATGATCCACTTGATGCAGATCTGTCCGCGTTCGCGCGAGGAGGTCGACGAATATCGCAAGCTGCGTATCGAACTCGACCGGTTGGCGGGGCGCATCAACGGCCGATTCTCGGAGTTCGACTGGACGCCGCTCAGATATTCGACGCGCGCCGCGCCGCGCTCGACCCTGGCGGGACTCTACCGGCTCGGCCGGATCGGCGTCGTGACGCCGCTCCGCGACGGCATGAATCTCGTGGCCAAGGAGTTCGTGGCCGCGCAATCAGACGAGGATCCCGGCGTGCTGGTCCTGTCGCAATTCGCGGGCGCGGCGCAGGACCTCACCGAGGCATTGATCGTCAATCCGTTTGATCCCGATGCCATCGCCGATGCGATGCACGTGGCTCTCACCATGCCTCTCTCGGAGCGGCAGGAGAGACATGGCGTGCTGAAGGAAAAGGTCCTGCGCACGACGGCCGAGACCTATTGCCGGCGCTTCATCGAGGCGCTCGAAGGACGCTCGGCGTCGCGCGCCGCGGCCTAGGATACCAGGCCGAATGCCGCCGGGTAGACGACCAGCCCGTCTTCGCCGTCGAGTGCGCCCGGCACCAGCTCCAGCGCCATGAAGGACTCGCCGTCGAATGGCGAGTCGAGGCTGCTCGCCAGCTCGGCCGAGAAGCCGAAGCGCGGATAGTAGTCGGGATGGCCCAGCACCACGACGGCCTGCCATTCGCGTTGCCGTGCCAGGTCGAGCCCGGCCTCGATGAGGGCGCTGCCGATGCCGACGAGCTGACGGTCCGGGTGGACGCACATCGGCGCGAGCGAGAGCGTGGGCACGGCGTCGTCATCGACGATCGTCGTCAGCGCGCTGAACAGGATGTGGCCCACGATGGCGTTCTCCTCGACTGCGACCAGCTCGACCGCATCAATGAAGGCCTCGCGCAGCTCGTCGATCAGCCGGCCCTCGAACGCGCCGCCGAACACCAGCTCGTTCAGGCCGCGGATCGCCTCGTCGTCCGACGGCTCGCGCTCGCGGATTACCACCTCGCGGATCACCACATGGTGGCCGCTGCCCGGCCCGGCCATTCGCGATCGTAGGTCTCGCCGCCGACTCGTTCGTTGCTCAACGCCGCCAGGATCTGGCCGGCGCTGGGCAGCGACTTCGGATCGACATGCCGTACGGGGTTCCAGAGCTCGGAGCGCACCAGCGCGCGGGCGCACTGGAAATAGCCGGCGTCGACCTCGATCACGGTCACCGAGCGCGGCGCCTTCTCCTCCACGGCAAATGACTCCAGCAGGTCGGGCGCGACGCTGAGATGGGCGCGGCCGTTGACCCGCAGCGTGTTGCCGACGCCGGGGATCATGAACAGCAGTGCCACCCGCGGGTCGTGCACGATGTTGCGCAGCGAGTCGATGCGGTTGTTGCCGCGCCGGTCGGGCAGCATCAGCGTCTTCTCGTCATGGACCCGCACGAAGCCCGGCCTGTCGCCCCGTGGCGAGCAGTCGAGGCCTTCGGGGCCCGAGGTCGCCAGCGCCGCATAGGGCGACGCCTCAATGTAGGCGCGGTAGTGCGGCGTAATCCAGTTCACTTCCTTGACCGTCGCCGCCTCGATCGGCCGGCCATAGATCGCCTCGAGATCGGCTTCCGTTTTCAGGATGTCGGACATGCTAGGTCCATTGCGCAGGAGATGTGCCGAGCGGCTCGGCAGGCTTGGCATAGTAAGCCGGCGTCGTGTCGAGCTGCACTACCGGCTTCAGGTGACGCAGGCGGCCGAGCGGGCCGACGCTTTCGGTGAGGAGCGGCAGCAGCGCGGCCTCGGGCAGTTCGGCTGCACCCTTGCTGGCATCGACCATGCCGAGGTTCGCGAGCCAGTGCGCGACCTGCACCAGCGACACGCGGACCTGCCAGGAGCCGCCCTGTTCGACCCTGCGGGCCAGCGCCACCAGGGCGCCCAGCGCGCCGAGGTAGCCTGCGATGTAGTCGAGCGCCTGGACCGGCAGGTTGCGCGGCTTTTCCAGCGAGCCCTGCGTGGCGGCAAGGCCGGTGACGTTCTGCACGATCGAGTCGAAGCCGCGCCGTGACGACCACGGGCCTTCATGACCGTAGGCACAGAGGCTGACGCAGACGATGCCGGGCCGCAGTGCCGCGACCTGCTCGGGCGAGAAGCCGCGCGCCGCCAGGGTGCCGGGGCGATAGCCCTGGGTGAAGATGTCGGCGTCCTTCAGCAGCGTCTTCATCGTCTCGACGCCGGCCGGTTCGCGCAGGTCGATCCAGGTGCAGCGCTTGCCGTGGCCGGTATCCATCAGCAGTTCGGCTTGATACGGAAGGTGCGGCGCCGCGACGTGCAGCACGTCGGCGCCGTTCTCGGCCAGCACACGGCCACTCGTGGGCCCCGCCAGCACGCGCGTCAGATCGAAGGCACGTACGCCGGACAGCGGCCGGTCGCCCTTGGGCAGGGGCTCGGCCGGCGCGTCGCCGATCTTCACGATGTCGATCAGCGGCAGCTTGGCGATGGCGACGCCATGCGGATGGGCGTTCCACTCCTCGCGGCTGCGCGTCAGGCCGCCGACGCAGCCGCCATCGGCGATCGCCTGCTCGATGGCGAGCCCGTCCCACTTGGCGACAGCGGCGGCCAGCGCCTCGCGCGTGTCGCCCTCGGCGCCGGCAATGCGCAGCGCACCGGCGCGATGATGTGGATGGTTGGTGTGGATGAACATGTGCCGGCCGTCGCGCGTCGGATAATGGCCCGACAGCGGATCCCACGACACCGGCCGCTCGCCGTTGCGCAGCACGTAGGTGTTGGAGCGCAGCGACGCCGTCGCCGCCCCAACTTCGACGACGACCGACTGCGGCTTGCCGGTCCTCAATCGCCACAGGTCCGAGACGGCGAGGCCCACGGCGCCGAGAGCCGCGGCACCCGCCGTGCCGACACGCCACGGCGTCTGGAAGACGGGATCGCCGTCGCCGGTGATCGTGAGCTGGTCGTCCGTGCGTTTCGCACGGCCGAGTTGGCCCAGGATCGAGTAGGCGAGGTCGGTGTTCACTTGCCGCCCGCCATGATCTTGGTCAGCAGCGCCATGAACTCGTTCGGGCAGGTGATGTGCGGATTGTGGCTGCTGTCGAGTTCATGGCAGGTCCAGCCGGACTCAGCTCGGGCCCGGTCGGCGAACTGGCGGAACACGTCGCCCGGGCCGTTGCGTGTCGCATAGATGTAATCTCGCGGCGGCAGCGCCTCGGTGGACTCGAGCTTGATGCGCTGCTCGAAGGTCTTGATGGGCTGCGGCCGGCGGCGCGGGCTGGCCCAGGCGACATCCTCGGGGGAGGTGTCCGACGGCATCGGGTTTATCGGCAGCTTCCAGCCGTCGCCGTCCTTCTCCGCGCCTTTGCGCATGTTGCCCTCGGCTTTCGGTCCGACCAGATCGAACAGGCTCTGGCCGTCCTTCGGTGCGAAGGCGTCGATATACACGATGCGTGCGAGACGGCTGCCGACCTTGTCGGCCACGCCGGTGGCGACCATGCCGCCATAGGAATGACCCAGCAGGACGACGTCGTTCAGGTCCTCGAACTCGATCTCCGAAACGATGTCCTGGACATGGGTGGACAGATCGACGCTGGGGCTGGCGAGGTGAGCGCGCGCGCCGAGGCCGGTATAGGTCGGCGCGAAGAACTGGTGGCCGGCGTCGCGCAGCAGTGGACGCATCTTCTTCCAGGCCCAGGCTGCCGACCAGGCGCCGTGCGCCAGAACGATATTTGCCATGCTTCAACCTCCCGCTGGCGAGCCAACATCTTCGATGCTAGTACGACTTACTCTCAATGAGCACAGAACCAACCATAGCACTTGGCACCGCCCGCGTGGGCTTTCGTGGCCGCATACATGCCATCGCGGCAGGGCGCGTCGCCGCAGGCATGCCCGCCCCTGAACTCGAGCGCCGGCTGATCGAACTCGGCTTCGTCGAGGGCGCCGATGTCGAGATCCTGCACCAGGGTCTGTTCGGCGGCGATCCCATCGCCGTGCGCGTTGCCCATACCACCATCGGCCTGCGTCGCCGCGAGGCAATGGCCATTCTCGTGAGCGTCGGAGCCTGACCGTGAGCGTCACTGCACCCACGGCCGCCCCGGTCGTTGCACTGGTCGGCAATCCCAACTGCGGCAAGACGGCGCTGTTCAATGCGCTGACCGGCAGCCGCCAGAAGGTCGCCAACTATCCCGGCGTCACCGTCGAGAAGAAAGTCGGTCCCCTGACGACACCGGCCGGCCGCACGGTCCGCATCGTCGATCTCCCCGGCACCTACTCGCTGCGCGCGCGCTCGCCGGACGAGGAGGTGACGCGCGACGTCGTCCTGGGGCGCACCCAGAGTGACGTGATCCCGGACCTGATCGTGTGCGTGGCGGACGCCTCGAACCTGCGCCTGGCCCTCCGCCTCGTACTGGAGCTGAAGCAAGTCGGGCGTCCGGTCATGCTGTCGCTCAACATGATGGATATCGCGCGCAAGCGCGGCATCGAGATCGACACCGAGAAGCTCGGCCGGGAACTGGGCCTGCCCGTCGTGAGTTCGGTCGCCGTGCGTCGTGGCGGCACCGACTCCTTGCTGGCCGAGATCGACCGGCGCCTGGTCGCCGCGGAGAGCGCGACCGGTACGCTCTGGACCACCCCGGACGCCTCGGCCTTGCGGCGAGCCCAGAAGGAGGCGGACCGCATCCTGGCCTCGGTGGTGAAGGGGCAAGGCAAGCCCGATAGCCTCACGACCCGCGTCGACGCCGTGCTGTTGCATCCGGTGGCGGGATTGGTCGTCCTGCTCGCCATTCTCTTCGTGATGTTCCAGGCGGTCTTTGCCTGGGCCGAACCGGGCATGGATGCGATCGAGGCTGGTTTCCATTTCCTGGGCGACCTCGTCGCAGGGCTGCCGTTGCCCGACCTGCTTAAAAGCTTCCTGAAGGACGGGCTGATCGGCGGCGTCGGCAGCGTGATCGTGTTCCTGCCGCAGATCGTGATCCTGTTCTTCTTCATCCTCCTGCTGGAGGATCTGGGTTACATGGCGCGTGCTGCGTTCCTCATGGATCGCATCATGGGCGGCGCCGGCCTGCACGGGCGCGCCTTCATTCCGCTCCTGTCGTCCTTCGCCTGCGCCATCCCGGGCATAATGTCGACGCGGGTGATCGACGACCGGCGCGACCGGCTGACCACCATCCTGGTGGCGCCGCTGATGACCTGCTCGGCGCGTATCCCGGTCTACACGCTGATCATCGGTGCCTTCATTCCCGCCCGTGATGTCTGGGGCTTCGTCGGCCTGCAGGGGCTGGTGATGTTCGGCCTCTACACGGTAGGCATCGCGAGTGCGCTCGCCGTGTCGTTCGTCGTGAAGCGCCTGATCTGGCGCGGCAAGCCGGGCGAGCCGTTCATGCTCGAGCTGCCCGACTACAAGCTGCCGCAGGCGAAGAGCATCGTCATCGGTCTGTGGACGCGCGCCACGATCTTCCTGAAGCGCGCGGGCACCATCATCCTGTCGATGATGATCCTGATCTGGGTGCTGGCCTCGTTCCCGCAGCCGCCCGAGGGCGCGACGGAGCCGGCCATTAACTACAGCCTGGCTGCCAAGATCGGCACGGCGATCCAGCCGCTGACCGAGCCGCTGGGCTTCAACTGGCAGATCAACGTGGCGCTGATCCCCGGCATGGCGGCGCGCGAGGTCGCGGTCGGCTCGCTGGGCACCATCTACGCCATCAGCGGCGGCGAAGAGGCCACCGACAAGATCGCCGAGGCGCTGAGCTCGCAGTGGACGCTCGCCACGGCGCTGGCCTTCCTCGCCTGGTACGTCTTCGCGCCGCAATGCGCCTCGACCCTGGCCGTCATCCGCCGCGAGACCGGCGGCTGGCGTTGGCTGTGGGTGACGTTCTTCTACATGCTGGCGCTGGCCTACGTGGCGGCCTTCCTCACCTACCGGATCGCGGTCGCCTTCGGCGGAGGGTAACCATGGCCAAACCGCAGCGGCGCACGATCCGCTACTGGCTGCAGCAGATCCATCTCTGGATCGGCCTCATCCTGCTGCTACCGCTGGTGATGATGGGCATCACCGGCGCGGTGCTGGTCTACGCCCACGATATCGAGCATCTGCTGGGACAGGGCGAGCCGAACGTGAAGACGGCGGGCGAATGGCAGTCGGCCGCAAAGCTGATCGAGGCGGCCAGGGCCGCCAACAGCGAGCCCGGCCGCGTGCCCATGGCGGTGCGCTGGCCCATCGAGGTCGGCGAGCCCGCCGCCGTGCGCCTGTCGCGCCCCGGTATGGCCAGCGAGCGTCCGCAGTTCCGGGGTGGCCAGCAGGGCGGCCAGCAAGGAGGCCAGCAGCAAGGCGCTGCGCCGCCGCAGCCCGGCGCGCCGGCTCAGGGCCGCGTCCCGACGCAGAGCCCGTTCGCCGGCAGCCTGCAGATCCTGATCGATCCGGTGTCGCTGCAGGTTCTCGAAACCCAGCAGGCGATGAGCGGCTGGGTGCGCTTCTTCCACGACCTGCATGGACACATCTTCATCCCGGGCGGGCTGGGTCGCGAGATCGTGGGCTGGCTCGGCGTGGCCATGCTCGTGCTGGGCTGCTCCGGCCTCTATCTCTGGTGGCCCAAGCCCGGCCAGTGGAAGCAGGCCTTCATGGTCCGCCGCAAGGCCAAGGGCCTGCGCCTGAACCGCGAGCTGCACGGTGCGATCGGTATCTGGTCGCTGGTGATCTTCATGCTGGTGAACTTCACCGGCGTGTACCTGGCCTTCCCGCAGCAGATCTCGGCCGCGGTCAACTTCTTCTCACCCGGCCGCGACATGCGCGCGGCGATGTTCCAGGCGCGAGTCGAGCCGATGCGCGGCGCGACGGCGATGGGCGTCGACGAGGCCGTCGAACTCGCCAGGGCGCGCGTGCCCGGCACACGTTTCCTGAACGCCTTTCTGTCGCTCCGTCCCGACCAGGCGCTGCGCGTCGGTCTCATCCGGCCCGGCCACGAGGAAGGCGCGCCGATCATCACCGTGATCATCGATCCCTATCGCAAGACCGTGGTCGACGTGTTCGATCCACAGGCCATGTCGGCCGGCGAGAAGGTCATCGCCTGGCAGCGGGCGCTGCACTACGGCATCGGTCTCGGCGGCGTCTACAAGTTCCTGGTGTTCGTGTCGGGCGTGATCATTCCCATCTTTGCCGTCACCGGCTTCCTGATGTGGTGGATCAAGCGCCGTAACCGCCGCGCCGGTGAGCGGGCGAAGCAGGCCATCCTGCAAGGGGCAAGACAGGCGGCCGAATAGTCATCGAGCGGAGGACGGCGGTCCGAGGTCGTAGAGGTTCACCGTGCGGCGCATGTCCGGTGGCTGCGAATACCAGAGAGCGGGATTGACCGGCCGGCCGCGGGCGCGCACCCAGGCATCGAAGTCGGCCGGGCGGCGCCCCAGCGACAACAGCACATAGCGCACCTCGCCGCGCTTCACCCGCTCGGCGAAGGTATCGAGGCTCATGATCGGGTCGTTGCCGAGATAGCCGCCGAAGGCGATCACCGGTTCGCCGCTGCGGATGATCAGCGGGGCGGCCAGCAGTGCATTGGGCGCGGCGAAAAGGAACTTCGCATTGCCACGTTGCGCCTCCAGGAAAGCCAGCAGCTTGGGATCGTCGCTCTGTGTCCGGTGCTTGCGCGACAGGATGGCACCGCGCCCGTCGTCCAGTCCCAGCCAGCGCGGCAGACTGGCCGACGGCAAGGTTAGGTTGCCCGGCGCGAAGATCGGGCTCAGCGCCCAGGCCGTCGGCAGCACAAGCAGCCCGACGACACCGATCAACGCTGTGAGCCGCCGGTCGCGCCAGGCGGCCGCGGCGGCGGCAAGCAGGGCCACCGCGGGAAAGCCGATCCACGTCGCCGTCCAGCCGAGCGTCTCGCCAGTGAGATAGGCCTGCCAGAGCGCCGTTGCCGCGACGCCGAGGGCAAGGGTCGCCGCGCTACGTCGCCAGAGTTCCACGCCGCCGATGGCGGCCAGTGCGGCCAGCGGTGGCGCCAGGGTCGCGAGATAGTAGATGTGGAAGATGCCGCCGGCGGCGCTGTAGACGATGCCGTAGGTCAGCGCCCAGCCGGCCCATAGCGCGACGGCGGCGCGTCGTCGCCACCAGGCCAGTACGGCGCCGAGCACGGCGAACGGCAGCGCCCAGGCGAACTGGCCGGCCAGCATGGGCGTCGCGAGGCGCAGCGGTCCGACCGGTACGGCGTCGTAGGCGGGAGGGCGTGGTGTCTGCGGCTGTGCTTGAGCCGCCGCGGCAGCTGATGGCCGGTCGCGCACGAAGCGCTCGATCCCGTTGTGCACGACGATCAGCTCCAGCATGGAGCCGCTCTTGCTGCTGCCGGCCTGGGGTCGAAGCCGCTCGGGCGTGAGGTCGAAGAGGGCAGGCCAGGAGAGCGAGACGACCGCCAGCATCATCCCGCCGGCGAACACCCATCCCAGCCGCCGCTGCCAGTCCATCGTGGTCGAGAGCCACCAGCCGGCCAGCAGCGCAGGCCCACAGATCAGCGCCGCCAGCATCTTCACGTTGAAGGCGAAGCCGAGCGCCGCCATCGCGAAGACGAAGGAAAGGCCGCGCCCGCGCAAGGCGAGCCAAGCCGCGATCAGCAGGAAGAGGACGAGCCAGGAATCGGTGTTGTTGGATCGGTCGGCCGCAACGGCGATCGGCGACAGGGCCAGCAGGAAGGAAGCGAGGAGCGCCACCGTGCGGCCAAAGGGCTTCCTCAGGAGGAAGTAGAGCAGCGCCACCGAGGCGGTGCCGGCCAGCGCCTGCGGCAGGTGGATCGCCCAGCCGCTGTAGCCGAGCATCGCGGCGAAAATCGTCTGGATCCAGAAGGCGAGCGGCGGCTTGTCGAGCGAGACGAGGCCCGCTGGATCGAACGCATTGTAGAAGAAGAGGCCGAAGCCCTGCAGCATGCTGCGGACGCCGGCGGCGTAGTATTCGTTGCCGAAGCCGTTGGCCGAGAGATCCCAGAGACGCAAACCCGCTGCAAGAGCGACGACTGCCGCGAGCAGTGCGCTTTCAAGTCGTCGTCCGGGTCGCAGTGGCGTCAGTCGTCGTTCCCCCGTGGCCGCAATTTCACCAGGACGGGAGCGGGCCCTTGAAGATGAAGAAGGCGCCGCCGCAGATCAGTGCGAAGCCCACGAGGTGGTTCGAGGTGATGCGCTCGCCGAGATAGAGCACCGAGAAGGCGGCGAACACGGTGAGCGTGATCACCTCCTGCATGGTCTTGAGCTCGGCCGCGGAATAGATCGCATGGCCGTACCGGTTGGCCGGCACGGCGAAGCAGTATTCGACGAAGGCGATGCCCCAGCTTGCCACCACCACCAGCCACAGCGGCTTGTCGGTGAACTTCAGGTGCCCGTACCAGGCGAACGTCATGAAGACGTTTGAAATCAACAGCAGGACGATGGGCGTGATGGCGGCGGGCAAAAAGGACATCGAGCGGGTTACTCCGGTTTGATCTGAAGCTTCTTGATGAGCGGGACGACCATCTTGTCCTCGGCGTCGAACATCGCCGCGGTCTCCTGCGGCGTGGTCGGATAGGCCTCGGCCGTGAGGTCGGCAAAACGCTGGACGACCGCCGGATCCTTGAGGACCTTGACCATCGCCTCGTTGATCTTCGCGACCACCTCAGGCGACATCTTGGCGGGCCCGAACAGGCCGGTGAAAGTCGCGAAGGTGAAGTTTTCGAGGCCCTTCACGCCGCTTTCCTTGAAGGTCGGCACGTCGGGAAGCTGCGGCACGCGCTTGTCGGACGACACGGCGATGGCGCGCAGCTTGCCCGACTTGATGTTGCCGATCGCGGCGTTGAGCTGGTCGACCTGGGCCGGGACCTGGCCCGCCATCACGTCGATCATGGCGGCGCCCGATCCCTTGTAGTGGACCAGCGTGTACTTGGTGTTGGTGGCCTCGCCGATTAGCTCGATGGCGATGTGATTGGTGGTGCCGACGCCGGAATCGGCGACCGTGAACTTGCCGTCCTTACCCAGGGCGATGAAATCGGCCAGGGTCTTGATCGGCGAGTTGGGCGGCACGACGAGGACGGCCGGCACGCGCTGGATGTGGGTGATCGGCGTGAAGGCCGTGCGCCAGTCGTAGGGCGCGTTGCCGTAGATCGCGGGGACCGCGACCAGCGAGTTGGCTGAGACCAGCAGGCTGGTCCCGTCGGGCGCGGAACGGGCGACGATGTCGCTGCCGATCATGCCGCTGGCGCCGGCCTTGTTTTCGACGATGACGGTGGTGCCCGTCACTTCGCGCAGCTTGTCGGCGATGATGCGGGCCGTGACGTCGATGTTCCCGCCCGGCGCATAGGGCGCCATGATCTTGATCGGCTTGTCGAAAGTCTGGGCCAGGGCTGCGCCGGATCCGGTCCAGAGACCGATTATGCCGGCCAGAATCGCCACAAGACGCATTGGAGTCCTCCCATTGGTTCTGTCTTCTGCCGTCATAGAAGACCGCGAACCGCGGCGGGCTGCAACACCTAGCGTCTAGCCGCGGCCCATAACCCAGTTGGGCAATCCCAGGGCGACTTCCGGAAACGCCATCAGCAGCAGGATCAGGGCGAGCATGGCGGCGACGAAAGGCAGGGCGCCCCTGATCACGTCAGCGATCGCGCCGGCGGTCCGCAGGCTTTGCACGACGTAGAGGTTGAGGCCGACCGGCGGCGTCACGAGAGCCGCTTCGATCAGGATGGTCAGCACGATGCCCCACCAGATCGGATCCCATCCCAGCCCGACCACGATCGGGAATACGAACGGCGTGGTCAGGATCATCATGGAGATCGTCTCCATGAAGCAGCCGAGGATCAGGTAGAAAACGACCAGCAGCAGCATGGTGCCGTACTTGCCGAGGCCGAGCGCGCTGATTGCCTTGGCCACGCCGTCGGTCACGCCGATGTTGGCCAGCACGAAGTTCAGGAACTGCGCGGCGATGATGATCAGCATGATCATCGCGGTGGTGCGCATCGTTCCCTCGAACACCGCTTTGAGCATTGACCAGGAAAGGGCGCGCTGCGAAGCCGCCAGGATCAGTGCCGCGAATACGCCCATCGACGCTGCCTCGGTGGGCGTCGCCCAACCGGCATAGATGGAGCCGACGACGACGCCGAAGATGAACAGCGGAGCGATCAGGTCCTTGAGGCTCGTCAGCCGCTCGCGCCAGTTGCTCTGGATCGGCGTGCCTCCCTTCGACGGCGTCACAAGGCAGTAGCCCAGCACGATGAGCATGAAGAACGCCGTCAGCAGCAGGCCGGGGATCATGCCCGCGAGGTAGAGACGCGGCACCGACGTTTGCGTCAGCAGCCCGTAGAGGATGAAGTTGATGGAGGGTGGGATCAGGATGCCGAGGGTTCCGCCGGCCGCCAGCGTGCCTAGGAACAGCGGCTCGTCGTACTTGCGGATCTTGACCTGCGGCAGGGCGACGACGCCGACGGTCGCCGCCGTTGCCACGCTCGAGCCCGAGGTCGCCGCAAACATCGCGCACGTGCCGATATTGGCGTGCATCAGTCCGCCCGGCAGCCACGACAGCCAGGTCGCGATCGCTGCGTAGACGCGATTGGCGATCCCCGATCGCAGCAGGATCTCGCCCAGCATCACGAACATCGGAATCGCGATCAGGATGTATTCCGCGCTCGCGTTCCAGACGATGTCCCCCATCGCAAGATAGAGCGGCACCGACGAGAAGAACTGGTTGAGCGCCAGGCCGAGCACGCCCATGACGGCGGCCACCGGAACGCTGACCGCCAAGAGGGCGACGAGAAGAAGAAGAGCGGTGCCCAGCATGCCTAGCGTCTTTCCGTTGAGCCGGCCGTTCCAATGCCGAGCGATCCGAGTTCGCCCTTTACTTCCTCGTCCTGCGACGGCACGCCGATGGTAGCGGATACGCGCGCGAAATCACCGCGCACCAGCGCCAGCAGTCCACGCAGGAATGCCAGAACGGTGGCGGCGAGGAACAGGACGAAGCCCGCGAACCAGGGCGCCTGCGGCCACGCCAGCAGGATTCGCAGCGGCGTGTTCGACCGGTTGCGGCCCGAGAGATTGTCGAGAAACAGCTCGCCGGCGCGATCCACGATCGCCAGGACCAGGATCGCGAGGCCCGCGATCGCGAGCAGATCGAAGACCGCCTTCGCCCGAGGCCCGACAGCACCGTAGAGGACGTCGATGCGCACGTGCCCGCGCGTCACCAGCACATGCGCCATCGACCACGAAGTGCCCACGGCGAAGAGATAGGCCGCGATCTCGTCGGATCCCGAGAAGGCGAAGGCGAGCATTTTTCGACTGACGACTTCCGTCGTCACCACGACGGCTGCCAGCAGGATCATTGCCCCGCCGGCCCACGCCCCCCAGAGGGCGGCGACCGAAACGCCGCGCCAAAGACGATCCATGCTGACCTGCCTGACCGGTTGCCCGATCCGGTCAGTTTGCCTTGGCCGTCAGGCCATACTTCTTGCCGACCATCTCGGTCCATTTCGCGGCGCACTCCGCGCCGCAACGCTTCGCCCATTCCGGCAACACTGTGTCGTTGAGCGCCTTCTTGACCGCGGCGCGGTCGGCGTCGGACGGCGTGAGCAGCTTCAGCTTTGCCGTCGGGCCAATGGAGCACGGGCCGTTGCCGGTGTTGCAGGCGATGCCTTCCTTGGTGTCCTTCTCGACGCTCGCCCAGGAGGCTTCCTCGAGCTTCTTGAACTCGGCTGTCAAGAACTCCTGGGTGGGCTTCGAGAGCTTGTTCCAGCTGTTGAGGTTCACGGCGACGAAGCCCGCCGTGTAGCCCAGCGATACGTCGACCACCGTCTTCACGACCTCGGGCCACTTCGCCTGGTAGCCCGGCAAGGTGCCGGTGATGCCGCAGTCGACGACACCCTTCTCCAGCGCCGGCACGGTCTCACCGAACGGGATTGTCACCGCCGCGCCGCCCAGTGCCTTGACCAGGTCGGACTGCGAGACGCCCTGGACACGTACCTTCTTGCCTTTGAGGTCGGCCAGGCTCGAGATTTCGTCGCGGCAGAAGAAGACCTGCTGCGGGAAGGCGAAGGTGCCCACGATCTGTGCGCCGAACTTGTCGCGCATGATCTTCTGCATCTCGGGCATCCAGGCATTCAGGATCTCACGCTGTTGTGCGATGCTGGCCGCCGCGCCCGAGAGGTCGGACGCCTCGAACACCGCGGCGCCGTCGTCGACATAGATCGGCAGCGCGTGCGCCACGTCGTAGATGCCGGTCTTCAGGAGCCGCAGTACCTCGGTACCCTTGAGGTTGAGTTCGGTGATCGACTTGATGTTGCCGGTCAGCTTGCCGCCAGAATCCTTGCCCAGCTGTTCATTCCAGAATGGCGCTTCGACCACCTTGTTGATGTTGAGGAAATTCCACGTGCCGACCACGTTGAATTTCTTGGTGTCGAGATTGGCGGGCGCCTGGGCCGCAGCCATGCCGCTGCTGCCCACGATCAATGCGGCCGTCACCCCGAAGATTTTCGCGATGTTCATCAATGCCTCCCAGCAATGCGTTTCCGGTGAAGAGGCCAACACGGCCATCCTTCCCGAATTTGGCTGGGACGCTAGCATTCCCGCACGGGGCAGGAAAGCTGCTGCTGGCTCTCAGCCCGGCGGGCGATGCTGCGCCCACGGCCGTGCGCCTTCGAGCAGGGCGCCCATCCGCAGCACGTCGGTCTCGGCGCCCCACTTGCCGACGACCTGGACGGAGGTCGGCAGGCCGTCGGTGCCGAAGCCCGACGGGTAGGCGCAGGCAGGATGGCCGGTCAGGTTGAACGGGTACTGATAGGAGGTCCAGCCCTGGCGGGTGATGCCGCACTTCACGCCGTCGACCACAACTTCGTCGTTGGCCGCGTCGTGTGTCACGTCCAGCGCGGTGCGCGAATTGGTCGGCATCACGAGGAAGTCGTAGCGCTCGAACAGCGACTGGATCTTGCGGAACAAGGTCGTGCGCGCGAACTGCGCGTTGCGGAAATCGGCCAGGGTGAACTTGGCGCCGCGCTCCATGAAGGCGAGCGTCACCGGGTCCATCTGGTTCTGCCATTGCGGCAGGTACTGCGCGCAGAACACGGCGAAGTTCGCCTGGTAGAGGACGCGGCCCTCGTATTCGATCCAGTCGATCTTGTCGGTGACCTCCTCGACCTCGGCGCCCATCGCCTCCCAGGCGGCAAGCGAGGCGCGCGTGTTGGCGCGCACGTCGGCGGCCACGCGGGGATTGGCGGTCAGTTCGATGTAGCCGATGCGGACGGCGGCAAGGTCGCTGCCGGACAGCTTGGGCGACAGCGGCTTCTGCGCGTTGCCGGAAAGGGTCCACGGGTCCTTGTCGCTCGGGCCGACCAGCACGGAGTGCATGATCGCGGCATCGGTGACGGAGCGCGCCAGCGGGCCGGCGTAGATATTGTTGCCGTAGGCATCGCGGGTTGTGTCGTAGGGCACGGCGCCCAGGGTCGGCTTGAGACCGACAAGCCCTGAACAGGAAGCAGGTCCGCGCACCGAGCCCGCACCGTCGGTGCCGAGCGACAGCGGCCCGAGGCCGGCGGCCACGGCGGCCGCGCCACCGCCGCTCGAACCGCCCGGCGTGCGTTCGAGGTTCCAGGGATTGCGTGTCACGCCGAATGGACCGTCGGTCAGGCCCTTCACGCCGAACTCCGGCGTCGTCGCCTTGGCGAAGATGACCGCACCGGCGTCGCGCAGGCGCTGCACCAGAAGATCGTCGGCGGCCGCCGGCCCATTGCCTTCGAAGATCGCTGACCCGTGGCGCGTCGGAACGCCCTCGACATCGACCAGGTCCTTCACGCTGATCGGAATGCCATGCAAGGGCCCCAGTTTTTCACCCCGTGTGACGGCTTCCTCGGCTTTCTTCGCCTCGCGCCTTGCCTGGTCGACCGCGATCTCGCGGAAGCAGTTGATTTTGGGGTTGGCCCGCTCGGTCGCCTTCAGGACCGCGTCGAGATATTCGACGGGCGAAAGTTTCCTGGTGCGGATGAGGGCAGCCGCCTGAACGGCCGGGGTGAAGAGAAGATCTGTGTCGGTCATGGCGCGCACACTAGCCCATCCTCGACACGGTCTGCACGCTGCGCTACGCCCGCTGCCGATGTTCTCGCTTCCCGTAATGGCGGCACTCGCGGTTGTGGCCGTCGTGACCTCGTTCGTCTCCGGCATCTTCGGCATGGCAGGCGGGATGCTGCTGATCGGCTTCCTGCTGCTCCTGTTGCCGGTGCCGGTCGCCATGGTGTTCCACGGCGTCATCCAGATCGCGGCCAACGGCTGGCGGGCCTGGCTGTGGCGCCATCACGTGAACTGGAACGTCGTGCTGCAGTTCGGCGCCGGCGCTGGCGCTTCGCTGATCGTCTTCTCCTTCTTCGATTTCGTGCCCGACAAGGCGCTGGTGCTGATGGCCGTCGGCGCGACACCGTTCATCGCGCTGGCCGTGCCGCAGCGCATCGCGCCCAACATCGAGCGCGGCGGGCAGGCCTTCCTGGCGGGCGCCATCGGCGGCGCCATCCAGCTCGTCTCGGGCGTGACCGGCCCGCTGCTCGACATCTTCTATGTCCGCACTGGCATGACGCGGCAGGTCAATGTCGCCACCAAGGCCGCGGCGCAGGTGCTGGGCCACCTGACCAAGGTGCTCTATTTCGGGCTGGTCATCGAAGGCCAGGCCGGCCGCGACCTCGAACAGTGGCTGGTCATGGGCTACGCTGCGGTCTTCGCGGTGGTGGGCACGACCCTGTCGCGCAGCTTCCTCGACCGCATGTCGGACAAGCAGTTCTATCACTGGACGCGCCGTGTGATCCTGGCCCTGGGCGCGGTCTACATTGCGCAGGGCATCTGGCTGATGGTGACGCGATGAGCGATGTGAAGGATCAGGTCCGGGCGCTGCTCGATCGCCTGCCGGACGATTGCACCTTTGCCGACGTGCAGCGCGGCATCGCGGTGCTGATGTGGCCCAAGAGCGCGGACGGCAGCCTTGAGCCGCCCAAGCGCGTGGACCCCGAGGAAGTGAAGCGCCGCCTGCGCGAATGGATGAAATCGGAGGGAGAGAAATGAAGGACCGCGTCTCGATCGACCTCAAGGACGGCGTCGCCGATGTCCGTCTGATCCGCGCCGACAAGATGAATGCGCTGGATCCCGCGATGTTCGAGGGCATCATCGAGGCGGGCGCCAAGCTCGCCGCCATGCCGGGCCTGCGCTGCGTCGTGCTGTCGGGCGAGGGCAAGGCCTTCTGCGCCGGCCTCGACATGGGCAGCTTCGCCGCGATGAAGGCGGAGGGCGATGCGGTGCCGGGCGTCCGTGACCTCACCAAGCGCACCCACGGCATCGCCAACCGGCCGCAACAATGCGCCTGGCTGTGGCGCGAACTGCCGGTGCCGGTGCTTGCCGCGGTTCATGGCGTGGCCTTCGGCGGCGGCTTCCAGATCGCGCTGGGACCGGACATCCGCTACGCCACCGCCGACGCGCGATTCTCGGTGATGGAAATCAAGTGGGGTCTCGTGCCTGACCTCGCTGGCACGCAGCTCATGCGCCATCTGGCGCGCGAGGATGTCGTGCGCGAGCTCACCTACACCGGCCGCATCTTCGACGGCACCGAGGCCCGCGAGATGGGCTTCGTGACCCGTGTGGTCGACGATCCGCGCGCCGCGGCGCTGGAGACGGCGCGCGAGATCGCCTCCAAGAGCCCCGACGCGATCCGCGCCAACAAGCGGCTGCTCAACGCCGCCGTCGCGACCGATGCCGCGTCGGGCTTGATGATGGAATCGGTCGAGCAGCAGAAGCTGATCGGCTCGCCCAACCAGCTCGAAGCCATCATGTCCAACCTGCAGAAGCGCCCGGCGAACTACCGGGATTGAGCAGGAGACTCGAATACAAAAAAGACCCGTCGTCTCGACCGGAGCGCGTAGCGCGGAGTGGAGAGACCTTCCCTCCACGACTAGGCGGCATTTGGTAGAGCGAAGGTCTCTCCACTCCGCACCTTCGGTGCTCCGGTCGAGACGACGAGGCTTTTTGAATGCGGATTCCGTGGGTGAGCCGACCTGATTTCGTCCCGCCTTTAGCGACCCTTGAACACCGGCTTGCGCTTCTCGACGAAGGACGCGACCGCTTCCTTGTGATCGGCGGTGCGTGACGACTGCACCAGGCGCTCGGCCTCGCGATAGTGGGCGTCCGAGTAATTGATGTGCAGCGCCTCGTCGAGATTGTCCTTCATGTGGCGCAGCGCGACCCTCGGGCCTTCGGCGATCGACCTGGCGAAGGCGAAGGCTTCCTCCTGAAGCTTGGCGTCCTCGACCACGCGATTGACGAGCCCGATGCGCTCGCAGCGCTCGGAATCGACCTTCTCCGAGGTGAACATCAGCTCGCGCGCCCGCATCGAGCCCACGGTGCGGGTCAGCAGCCAGGAGATGCCGTAGTCACCCGACAGGCCGATCTTGGCGTAGCCGGTGGTGCAGAAGGCCGATTTGGCAGCGACGCGGATGTCGCAGGCCAGCGCGATGGCCAGGCCCGCGCCGGCCGCGGCGCCGGGGAGGGCCGCGATGGTGGGCTTGCGCACGGCGACCAAGGCGCCGGTCAGGTGGGTCTGGCGCCAGCGCAGGTCGGCCAGCCGCTCCTCGTAGGTCATCGCGCCGCGCGGACCGCGGCCGCCCATGCCCTTCACGTCGCCGCCGCTGCAGAAGGCGGTGCCGGCGCCGGTGATCAGCAGCGCGCCCACGGTATCGTCGTCGCCGCGCGCCTTGATCTGGTTGCGCAGCGCCTCCGTGAGGTCGGGCGACATGGCGTTGCGCGCCTCGGGGCGGTTCAGCGTGATCAGCGCGACGCCGTCGCGGACGCTGCACAAGAGTTCGGTTGTGCCGGTATCGATTTCCATGTGACCTTCTCCTTGCCATGACATTCCCGGTCACCGAACACACCGTCAAGACCGCCCGCCACACGACGGGCTATCTCGCCTGCGGAGCGAAAGACGCTCCGCTGCTGATCTTCGTCCACGGCTGGCCCGAGCTGTCGCTGTCGTGGCGGCACCAGCTCCCGGCCTTCGCGGCGCTCGGCTTCCGCTGCATCGCGCCCGACATGCGCGGCTACGGCCGTTCAAACACCTACAAGCGGCATGAGGATTTCGCCCAGGAAGAGATCGTGACCGACATGGTCGAACTGCTCGCGGCACTCGGCCGCGACAGGGCCGTGTGGATCGGCCACGACTGGGGCAGCCCGGTCGTCTGGAACATGGCGGCGCATCATCCGGAGAAGACGGTCGGCGTGGCGAGCCTCTGCGTGCCGTATCTCTCGACAGGCTTCACGCTCGACACGGTCGTGCCGCTGGTCGACCGCGCGCTCTATCCCGAGGCGCAGTTCCCGGCCGGGCAGTGGGACTACCAGTTCTTCTACGAGGAGAGCTTCGAGAAGGCCTGCGCAAGCTTCGACGCCAATCCACGCAATCTAGTGAAGGCACTGTTCCGCAAGGGCGATCCGTCACGCGTCGGCAAGCCGGCGCCGACCTCCATGACGCGCAAGGGCGGCGGCTGGTTCGGCGGCGGCGCGTGTCCCGATGTGCCGCGCGATCCCGACGTGCTGACCGAGCAGGACATGGAGGCCTATGCCGCGGCGCTGACGAAGAACGGCTTCTTCGGCCCCGACTCCTGGTACATGAACCACAAGGCCAACGGCGCGTACGCCAATCGCGCGGTCAATGGCGGCAAGCTCGCAATGCCGGTCCTGTTCCTGCACGGCGCTTACGACACGACCTGCGAGACGATGACCTCGAAGCTCGCCGAACCGATGCGCCGCGATTGTGCTGACCTCACTGAGGTGGTGGTGAAGTCCGGTCACTGGATGGCGCAGGAACAGCCCGTCGCCGTGAACGCGGCACTGGCCAAGTGGCTCGCGGCCAAGCTGCCGGACTACTGGAAGGCGTAAGACGTGATGAGGCGCTTGCGGTTTCTGCTGGCGCTGGCCGCCCTGGCTATGATCTCCGGCATCTCCGCGGTGCCGGCCCTGACGCCGATCTCGCTGGAACAGCTATTGTGTGGCGCGAACACCGTCTTCGTGGGGCGCGCTGTCGAGGCCGTGCCGGCACGTCACCGACCGGATGCGCAGGATGCCAACGGCGTCGATCTCACCATCGTGGTTCGCCGCGTGATCGGCCGGAAGGAATTGAGCGGCGGGCCTACGCCGATCCTTGCGGCCGGCGACAGCATCCGGGCCTATGCCCGAGCATCGACGGCGCCGTATCCCGCCGTGGGCCGCTTCGACGATCATGCCGGCCTAGCCTTCGTCGGTCCGTACGACAGCCTCGTTCCCGAAGCCGACCTGGTGCAGGCGTACAAGGCGGAGGAATTCATCTACGCCGCTCATCTGGCGCCAGGCGTACGCTCGTTCGTGAGGACGTGGCCGCTCGAAAAGGAAGACTGGGTCCGCAAGACGATGGCCTCCTACGCGAAGATGGGACAGCCCTGTTCGTCTCCTCTTTAGGGCCTCTCTGTCGTCCGCTTCTCGATCTCGATCAGCATCGGCAGGTCGACGGTCTTGTGTTGCTCCTTCTGCAGGCGCGTCCAGTCGTCCTGCGGGCGGGAGCGGATGGCGAAGCCATTGGCTGCCAGCTCGGCATAGACCTTCTTCATCGCCTCGTAGGCGGCGAGCAGCGGCGTTGCCGGATCGATCAGCAGGCGGAAGCCGCAAGCGTGCAGGTCCGCCGCCGTCATGTCGAGCGAGGCGAGGCCGCCCGGCTTCAGGATGTTGACCAGCGGTGGCTCCAGTCGCTCGCCGATGTAGCGCACGGCTTCCTGCGTGTAGGGAATGAGCAGCAGCGAATCGGCGCCGGCCTTCTTGTAGGCCTCGCAACGACGGATGGCGTCGTCGGTGTTGGTCGACCGCACGGCGATGGTGCGTGCGATGATGTGCGTGTCGGGATTGCGTCGGGCGCGCACCAGCTCCTTGATCTTGTCGACCATGTCTTCGAGCGGGATCATGTGCTCGATGCCGACATGGTGATGCGCGCGCTTCGGCAGGATCTGGTCCTCGACCTCGATGGCGGCGAAACCCGCGGCCTCGGTCATGCCCATGGTGCGATGCATGTGCATCGGGTCGCCGAAGCCTGCAGCGGCATCGAAGATCAGCGGCAGGCGCGAAGAGGTGCGGATCTCAAGTGCGGTCTGGCAGAGTTCGGTGAGCGTCAGGTTGGCTTCGAGGTAGATGCGCTGATAGCCGGTGGCGCCGCCGCCGAGATAGAGCGCCTCGAAGCCTGCTTCCTCGGCCATGCGCGCCATCATCGGATCGAGCACCAGCGGCGCCAGCACCGGCGTCGGGCCTTGCATCATCTTCGTGAGACTCATTCAGCTTCCTCCCAATCATGTGATGTTTGCGGCCTGCGGAATGAGCGTCCAACGTTTTCTTGTCGGTGCCAGTGCCCTGTTTCATCTTGCGGGCCAACGGGAGGAACGAAGATGCGGAACGGGCTGAAGACGGCTGTCGCCATGCTGGCGATGCTGGCCGCGACGGTGATGGGCGCGAGTGCTGCCTCGGCGCAGGCCTGGCCCACCAAGCCGATCAAGCTGATCAACGGCTTCCCGCCAGGCGGTGGCACCGACATCCTCGCGCGCCTCGTCGCGGAGAAGCTGACCGGCGTGCTCGGCCAGACGGTGCTCGTCGAGAATCGTACTGGCGCCAACGGGTTGATCGCTGCCGCGGCGGTCGCGTCCTCGCCAGGCGATGGCTACACGATCCTGCTCTATACGATGAGCATGGCCTCGACGGCGCCGGTCATGCCGGGCGTCACGCTCTCCTTCGATCCCGACAAGGACCTGATGCCGGTGATCATGATCGCCGGTGTCGAGAACCTGCTTTATGTGAATCCGAAGCTGCCGTTCAAGACGGTCAAGGACATCATCGACTATGCCAAGGCCCATCCCGACAAGCTGACCTACGGCTCGTCGGGTGTCGGCAGCTCCTACCAGCTCTGGGCTGCGCTCTTCACGTCGATGGCCGACATCAAAATGCTGCACGTGCCGTTCCGCGGCGGGCCGCCGGCGATCGCCGAGATCATCGCCGGTCGGGTCGACATGATGTTCGGTAACCTCGCGGAGATCCTGCCGCATATCCGGTCGGGCGCTGTGAGGCCCATCGCCTTCACCAGCGCACCGCCGTCGCCTGAGTTGCCGGGCGTGCCGACCATCGCGCAGTCGGGCCTGCCGAACTATCGCGCCGACAACTGGTTCGGTATCGGCGCACCCGCGGGCACGCCCAAGGACGTGGTCGACCGTCTCAACAGCGAGATCGGCAAGATCGTGGCGACCAAGGAATTCGGGGAGCGATTGCAGTCGCTGGGCTTCCAGCCGCTGGGCGGCAGCGTCGAGGACATGAAGCAGGCGATCGTGCGCGATCGCGCGAAGTGGAAGGCCGTGATCGACGCCCAGGGCATCCGCGCCGAGTAAGGCGCGGATGCAGTCGGGTCGGGAGTGACGGCTACTCGGCCGTGATCTTCCCGACCTCGATGACGTTCTTCCAGCGGGCGATCTCGCCCGTCAGGAACTTCTGGAACTCCTCGCCATTGTTGGCGACGACCTCGAAGCCTACGGCCTCGAACTGAGCCTTGATGTCGGGCGCCGTGGCCGAGGCGATCAGCTCGGCCTCGAGCTTCTTGCGCACGTCGGCCGGCAAGCCCTTCGGCGCGGCCGCGGCCTGCCAGGAATAGACCTCGAGGTCCTTCACGCCGCCTTCGGCCATGGTCGGCACATCCGGCAATGCCGGTGCGCGCGCGGCGCTGGTCACGCCCAACGCCTTCAACTTGCCCGACTTCACGTGTTGGGCGATGGCGCCCAGGTTCTGGAACGAGACGTTGGCATGGCCCGAGATCAGGTCGCTGATGGCCGGCCCGCCACCCTTATAGGGAACGTGGATGCCGGTCGTGCCGGTCTTCTGCAGGAACAGCGCCGCAGTCAGGTGATCGGACGAGCCCGTGCCGGACGAGGCGAAAGTCGCCTTGTCGGGATTCTTCTTCAGGTACTCGACCAGCTCGGCGACCGTGTTCGCCGGGAAGCCGGGATTGGCCACCAGCACGTTGGGCGTGCGCACTGCGACGCTCAGCAGGTCGAAATCCTTCAGCGGATCGTAGCGCAGGTCCTTGAACAGGGCCGGGTTGATGCCGAACACGCCGATCGAGCCCACGAGGAACGTATAGCCGTCGGGCTTGGCCTGCTTCAGCGCCACAGCGCCGATCGCACCGTTGGCGCCGCCGCGATTGTCGACGACGATCGACTGGCCAACCCTCTCGGCCAGCTTCTTGGTCAGCAGCCGGGCCGTCTGGTCGGAGGCGCCGCCGGGCGGGAAGGGGACGATGACCGTGATGGCCCGGTCGGGATATTGCGCCTGTGCAGACAGGCTCGCAAAGGCGGTCAGTACGAACGCCAATATACTCAACGCTTTCATGCTTTCACTCCCTGTGACTCTGCTGGACCTATATCAGGTCGCAGCTTTTGCCCTCAACGTCGTAAACCGCTCGAGACTCTCCTTCGGCCAGAGTTCGTTGCGGTCGTAATACTCTTCGACGGCGGGAACGCCGGCGGGCAGGGTGACCCAGGGTTGCTTGCTCATGGTGAAGATATGGACCTGGGGCGGCATCCGGTCCGGCTCGTCGAGCGTGCCGACCCGCACGAAGCGGACGGTTGGCCCGGCGCCGGAATAGTTGCTCCAGACCGCGATGCGGCACTTGGGGCAGCGCGAGATCTTCTGCCCCTTGCCGCTGAGCGACGGTGTGTCGATCACCTCGACCTCGCCGCCCAGCTGCTCGACCCGGTCGGCCTCGATCATGGCGTTCATCGCGAAGGCCGTCCCTGAATCGCGCTGGCACCAGCGGCAGTGACAGCAGTTCACGAACAGCGGCCGCGAGGCGAGCCTGTAGCGGATGTGCCGGCAGGTGCAGCCGCCTTCGAAGGTCTCTGTCTCGCTGGTCATCGCATTCATCTCCCGGCTAAGGTCCGCGCCTGAAATCATCTGGGTGGAGAGTAGACATGGCCGGACGGCTGCAGGGCAAGGTAGCAGTGGTGACGGGCGCGGCGCCGCGCGGCGAAGGTGTCGGCAACGGCATGGCGACGGCGCTCCTGTTCGCCAAGGAAGGCGCCAAGGTCGTGTTGGTGAACCGCAGCGCCGAGCGCGCCGAGGCCTTGGCGAAGCAGATCAAGGGCGAATGCGGCGAAGCCTCGGTGTTCGCTGCCGACGTCGCAAAGGCCGAAGATGCCGAGGCAATGGCCGACTTCGCGATGAAAAAATACGGCCGCCTCGACATCCTGCACAACAATGTCGGTATCGGCGGACCGGGCACGCCCGAGACGGTGACCCTTGAGACCTGGAACAAAGTGCTCGAAGCCAACCTCACGACGACGATGCTCTGCACCAAGTCGTGCCTGCCGCGCATGAAGGAAGGCGGCGGCGGCTCGATCATCATGGTCTCGTCGATCGCGGGTGCGCTCGGCCTCATGGGCAGCGCCGGCGCCGTCGCCTATGCGACGGCCAAGGCCGGCCTGCACGGCTTCACCATGTCGGTCGCGGCCGACTATGCGACGCAGAATATCCGCGCCAACTGCATCATCGTGGGCTCGGTGCATACGCCGATGGTGGCCCATCTCGGCACCGAGGCGCGGGACCGGCGCAAGAAGATGGTGCCGATGCAGGTCGAGGGCACGGCATGGGACATCGCGCACGGCGCGGTCTATCTCGCCTCCGACGAATCGCGCTGGGTGACGGGCGTGATGCTGCCGATCGACGGTGGCCTCGTCGCCTTGCGGGCCTGGCCGCGATGATCCGGATGCTGGCCGCGCTTCTCGTCGCGGGCATTGCGATGCCGGCCGCGAGCTTCGCGCAGAGCCAGATGGAGCTCAACCAGCAAGCCGGTACGACGCTGCAGGACGCCGACCGGCAGCTCAACGCCGCCTACACGAAGCTGCGGACGCGCCTCGGCCCCGAAAGCCGCGCGCGCCTGCAGGTGGCCGAGGAAGCGTGGATCCGCTTCCGCGACAGGGAATGCGCCTTCATCGGCGGACCGACGACCGGCGGCTCGATCAACGGCATGATCATCGCCCAGTGCCAGGCCCGCCTTACCCTCGTGCGCGTGAAGGACCTCGAAGCCCAGCTCAACTGTCAGGAAGGCGACCTGTCCTGCGTCAGGAACTAGAGGCTGCGCGCCGTTCGTGCTGCCAGGTGTAGAGGCCTGAGGCCACGATCACGGCGGCGCCGGCCAGGGTCCAGTGGTCAGGGATGTCGCCGAACACGATGGCGCCCAGGATCGTGACGAAGACCAGCAGCGTATAGCTGTAGGGCTGGACCGAACCAGCCTCGGCATAGTCGAGCGCCTTGATGAGCGCGTAGTGGGCGAGGGCGCCCAACAGGGCGATGGCGACCAGCAATCCCCAGCCCGTGGCATCGGGCCAGCGCCATTGCCACGGCCCGATCAGGGTCGTGGCGCCAAACGCGACGAAGGCCGACCAGACGAGCGTCGTGTCAGGCGTGTCGGTGCGCGAGCAGAGGCGGATCAGGATCTGGTAGGCGCCCCACAGAATGGCGCCCGCCACGGGAATCAGAAGCGGCCAGTCGAATTCGCGAAAACCTGGACGCACGATCAGCAGCACGCCGATGAAGCCCGCCGCGACGGCCACCCAGCGGGCCGGCCCCGCGCGTTCGCCGAGGAACAGCACGCCCAGCGCAATCACGATCAGCGGCGAGGTCGCGGCGATGGCGTGGGTGTCGGCCAGCGGCAGGTAGCGGAAAGCCAGCACGAACATCGCGCTTTCGATCACCGCCAGCAGCGCGCGGCCGAACTGCAGCCACGGCCGGTTCGAGCGCATGGCCGCGCGCAGGCCGCGGCGGCGCACGACGAACCAGGCGAACAGGCAGAAGATGGCGTAGCGCACCCACATCATCTGGCCGATCGGATAATCGGCCACCATCCATTTGGTGATGGTATCCATGCTGGCGAAGCCCAGCATGGCGAGCATGGTGAAGATCGCGCCGCGCGAATTGTTGTTGCGGCCGACCGCGGCCGCCGGCGGCGTCATTCGGCGGCGGCGACGCGTTGCGCCGGGGGCCGGAAGGCGGGGATCACGCGCTCGGCAAAGAGCTTCAGGCTCTTCATCGTCTTCTCGCGTCCGTAATAGGGCGGGTAGTGCAGCAACAGCGAGGTCATGCCGGTGCGCGCCTGCATCTCACGCAGCTTCGCGATCACCGTCTCGGCCGAGCCGTGCAGCAGCATGGTGTTCAGCAGGTCGTCGTAGCTGAGCTTGTTGCCCTTCTCGGACACCGAGCCGAGATAGCCCGCCGTGCCGGTACCGCCGAAATGCGCGATGTGGCGGACGATCGCCTCCTCGGTCTCGGCGCGCGCCTGCGCATCGGTGTCGGCGATGTAGACCCAGCGCGCGATGTCGATCTGGCCGGCGGCGGGATTCTTCGAGCGCTCCGCCGAGGCCGTCGCCAGCTCGCGCTTGTAGAGCGCCGTCTGCGCCGCGAGCGTCTCGATGCCGGGCAGGGTCGACAGCATCAGGCCGAAGCCGTTGCGGCCGCAGTAGCCGATCGAGCGGTCGGTGCCGCCCGCCATGTAGAGCGGCGGATGCGGCATCTGCACCGGTTGCGGTAGCATTTCGTAGGGCTCGGCAACGGTGCCGCTGAAATACTTGCCCTTGTGGTCGTAGCGATGGCGATGGAAGGCGTCGAACATCAGGCCGACCGCCTCTTCCACCATGTCGCGACGTCCGTCGAAATCCTTGCCCAGGCCCACGAACTCGTAGGGCCGATAACCCGAGCCGATGCCGAGCATCACGCGGCCGTTCGACAGGATGTCGACGAAGTTGGCGTTCTCCACAACGCGGATCGGGTCGTAGAGCGGCAAGGTGATCACTCCGGATGCCAGCTTGATGCGGCTGGTCTTCGCGGCGAGATAGGCCATGTAGGCGAAGCAGTCCGGCATGATGCCGTAGCTCGTCGAGAAGTGGTGTTCGGCAATCCAGGCCGTGTCGTAGCCCAGCCGCTCCGCCTCGATGACCTCGTCGGTCGTGCGCGCATGCACGGCGCGATGCGGATAGGGCTCTTCCTTCGGGTTGGCGTGCGAGGTGAAGAGGATGCCGAATTCCATGCGTTTCTCCCGACGCTCTATTCGAGCTTGATGCCGGTATCCTTCACCACCTTCGCCCAGTTTTCGACCTCGCGAGCGCGCCACGTATCGCTCTGCGCGGGCTTGTAGAGAACGGGATCCGCGCCCAGTTCCTTCAACCGCGCGGCTACTTCGGGAATCTTCGTCGTCTTGTCGATCTCGACATAGAGCCGCTCCAGCACTTCCGGCGGCGTGCCCTTGGCCGCGAGGAAGCCCTGCCAGCTTCCCGTGACGAAGTCCTTGATGCCGGCCGCTTCGATCACGGTCGGAAGCTCGGGCGCCAGCTCGTTGCGCGTGGCGCTCGACACCGCGAGGCCGCGCAGCTTGCCGCTCTTCACATGCGGCAAGGTGGCGATCATGCCGTTGAACAGCGCATCGGCGTGGCCGCCCGCGACCTGCTGGATTGCCTCGGCGCCGCCCTTCATCGGGATGAAGGTGATCTTGAGGCCGAGCGAATGGGCGAACAGCGCGCCCGCGAGATGCGGCGCGCTGCCGAGGCCGGCGGTTGCATAGTTGAGCTTGTCCGGATTGGCCTTGGCGAAGGCGATCAGTTCGGCCGCGGTCTTGTAGGGGCGGTCCGGCGCCGAGGCGAGCAGGTGCGGCGTGTAGGCCAGCACGGTGACGGCGTTGAAGTCCTTGGCGACGTCGAAGGGCAGCTTCATCACCGAGGGCGAGATGGTGAGGTTGCCGAGATCGGTCAGCACCAGGGTGTAACCGTCGGGTGCCGACTTCGCGATCATGTCGACGGCGATGTTGCCGTTGGCACCGGTGCGGTTCTCGACGACGACCGACTGGCCGAGTGCGGCCTGCAGGTGCGGCTGCATCAGGCGCGCGAGGATGTCGGACGTGCCGCCCGGCGCGTAGGGGATGAGGATGCGGATCGGCTTGTTGGGAAAGCCCTGGGCCCAGGCGTTGGTCACGATCGCCGGGGCGGCCATCGTCGCGGCAGTCAAAGTCAGAAGATGTCGGCGGCGCATGCTTCGCTCCCATAAGTGCTTGTTTTGTCGACAGTTTAGGGCGCAGATCGACTGAAAGCCAGTGCGCGGGACGCATTCGGCTTGACTCTGCTGCGTTGCACCATCATATACGCGCCAGCCCGCAGGTAGCGGGCCTACAAAGATTTCTCGCGATCGCGCGACGCGCCCCATTCACTTGTGACGGCGCCTCATCCCGAGACAATCCCCCAGGACAAGAGCCGTCCCAGCCGCGCGCGGGAACGGGCCTAACGCCGCCACAGATGCGCGTGCCCGGGATGGCATGCCGGGCGGCAAGTAAGGATTTTCAGTGAGTGAAGTTACGTTTGCGGATCTCGGTCTGGCCGAGCCGCTGCTGCGTGCGTTGAATGCAGCAAACTACACGGTGCCGACGCCCATCCAGGCGCGCACGATTCCGGCCCTGCTGCAGGGACGCGACGTGCTGGGCATCGCCCAGACCGGCACCGGCAAGACGGCGGCGTTCGCGCTGCCCGTGCTGCAGCATCTTTCGGAGTCGAAGGAGCGTGCCCAGCCCAAGAGCCCGCGCGCCCTCGTGCTGGCGCCGACCCGCGAGCTCGCGGTTCAGATCGCCCGCAGCTTCGACACCTACGGCCGCGGCCTCGGCCTGCGCCTCTGCACGGTCGTCGGCGGCCTGGGCTATGGTCGTCAGATCGAAACCCTCCAGCGCGGCGTCGACATCCTGATCGCCACGCCGGGCCGCCTGCTCGACCTGGTCGAGCGTGGCAACGTGAAGCTCGGGCAGGTGACCTTCTTCGTCCTGGACGAAGCCGATCGCATGTTCGACATGGGCTTCGTTCGCGACGTCCGCCGCATCGCCTCGTCGGTCTCGAAGAATCGTCAGACCTTGCTGTTCTCGGCGACCATGCCGAACGACATCGCCAAGCTCGCCTCGGAGATCCTCAAGAATCCCGAGAAGGTCGAGATCGCGCCGCAGGGCCGCACGGTCGAGAAGATCGACCAGCGCGTCTATTTCGTGAACGCCGCCAACAAGCGCACCCTGCTCAACCATCTCCTGTCGGATGAGGCACTCGAGCGGGTCATCGTCTTCACGCGCACCAAGCGCGGCGCCAACCGCGTCGCCGAGGCGCTGGAAGACCGCGGCGTGCGCTCCGAGGCGATCCACGGCAACAAGTCGCAGAACGCCCGCCAGAAGGCGCTCGACAACTTCGCCCGCGGCAAGGCCCGCGTGCTGGTCGCGACCGATCTCGCCTCGCGCGGCATCGACGTGCAGGGCGTGACCCACGTCATCAACTTCGAGCTGCCGGCCGATGCCGAGAGCTACGTCCATCGCATCGGCCGCACCGCGCGCGCCGGCACGTCGGGCATCGCGATCTCCTTCTGCGACGGCAGCGAGCGCGGCCAGCTGAAGGGCATCGAGCGCCTGACCAACCAGCGCATCCCGGTCGTGCCGACGCCGGCCAACGAGGACATGCCGCAGCTGCCGCCGGTCAAGGCGCGTGCCGAGAACGATGATCGGGATGACCGTCGTGACGAGCGTCCGCGCGAGGGCCGTGGTGGTCCGCGCGGCGGCGGTCGCAACGGTGGCGGTGGCCGTCATCGCTCCTTCGGCGATCGGCCGAACTACGACCAGTCGCGCGGCGATCGTGCGCCGGCGCATGCCGACCAGCAGTTCCGCGGCGGCGACTATCGCGACGCCCCGCAGGGCGAGCGTTCTTACGGCGATCGTCCCCAGCGCGACCGGCCTCATGGCGACCGCCCCTACGGCGACCGCCCGCGCGGCGAGCGTCCTCAGGGTGACCGTCTTCACGGTGATCGCCCCCACGGCGACCGGCCGCACGGTGATCGTCCGTATCAGGGCCGCCCGCAGGGTGAGCGTTCGTTCGGCGACCGCCCGCGTGGCGATCGCTTCGATCACGCCCAGCGCGACCGTTCACACGGCGATCGCCTGCACGGTGATCGTCCCCATGGCGACCGCCCGCAGGGTGACCGCCCCTACGGCGATCGTCCGCAAGGCGAGCGTCCCTATGGCGACCGGCCGCAGGGCCCGCGTCCCCAGTGGAAGGGTCGTCGCTTCGGCGGCGGAAGCGGTAGTGGCCGCGGTCGCGGCCGCGCCGCCTAGCTGAGAATTCCTTCCTCGCGGAAGATCTCCAGGCACTTTGAAAGAGCGCGCTCATATCGGGCGCGCTCTTTTGCTATCGAGGCATCGTCCCAATCGAAGAAGCCGCCCTTGGTCTTGAAGCCGATGCGGCCCTGATCGACGTTGCGCTGGAGCACCGGCGGCGGGCCGTCGGAATTGTTGAGGTCGGGCCAGATGATCTTGGCCACGGCGCAGGTCGTGTCCCAGCCGGAATGCTCCTTCTGGACGATCGGGCCGGCGGCGGCGTAGCGGAAGCCGAAGGAGAGGCGCACGGTCGCGTCGATATCCTCGGGCGAGGCGACGCCTTCCTCGATCAGCCACAGCGCTTCGCGCATCAGCGCGCCCTGGATGCGGTTGCCCAAAAAGCCGATCACGTCCTTTTTCACCTGGACGGGGCGCTTGCCGAGTTCGCTCATGATCGCGCCGACCTTCTCGGCCAGCGCCACATCGGTGTGGACGGAGCGCACGACTTCGACCAGCGGGATCAGGTGCGCGGGCATGAAGAAGTGCAGGCCCATCATGCGGTCCTGGGTCTTGAGGCCCTTGCCGATCTCGCTGATCGGGAAGCTCGACGAATTCGAGGTGAGCGGTACGCCGGGCCGGGAGAGTTTCTCCATGTCGGCGAAAATCTTCTGCTTCAGCGCGAGATCCTCGGTCACCGTCTCGACTGCGATGTCGATCTTCGGCCAGGGCGCCTCCTCGAGCGTCGCGTAGGTCGCAAGGCCGGACACATCGTCGGGCTTTCCCATGGCCTTGAGCGCGCGGGCTGTCGCCGCGGGCAGCCCGTCGCGGGTCGAGGCGGAGCGCGACACGACGTCCACCTTCCAGCCGCCGCCCAGGAACATGGCGATGATTCCGACGCCCATTGTGCCTCCGCCCAGCACCAGGGCGTGACGTTCGCTTTGCGGCATTCCTTGTCCTCCCGTATCGACGTATGCCCCCTGCCGGGGCAGTATCCGGCCCAAGTTAACCGGATTTTCAACACGGGAGAAAACCTATGAGCACCAGCTTCAAGGACATTGGCGTCAGCACCGAAGGCGCGGTCGGAATCGTCGAGATCCAGCGTCCGCCGCACAACTTTTTCGACAACTCGCTGATCAACCAGATCGCCGATGCCTTCGAGGCCTTCGACCGTGACGACGCGATCCGTGCCTACGTTCTGTGCGCCCAGGGCAAGTCGTTCTGCGCCGGTGCCGATTTCGCCAACCGTCCGCAGACCGGCGCGGCCGAGAGCGGCAAGCACCTCTACAAGGAAGCGACGCGCCTGTTCCGCTCGAAGAAGCCGAGTGTCGCGGCCGTGCAGGGCCCCGCGATCGGCGGCGGTCTCGGCCTCGCGCTGATGCCGGACTTCCGCGTCGCCGCGCCGGAAGCGCGCTTCGCCGCCAACTTCACGCGCCTCGGTTTCCACCCGGGCTTCTCGCTCACCTTCACCCTGCCGCGCCTGATCGGCCAGCAGAAGGCGAACCTGATGTTCCTGACCGGCCGCCGCATCAGCGGCGAGCAGGCCGTCGAGTGGGGCATGGCCGATGTGCTGGCGCCGCTGGCCGACGTGCGCAAGGAAGCGATCAAGCTGGCGCAGGAGATCGCCGAGTCGGCGCCGCTCGCGGTGATGTCGACGCGTGAGACGATGCGCCGTGGCTTCGCCGACGGTGCGGAAGCCGCCACCGAGCGCGAGCTCACCGAGCAGGATTGGACGCGCAAGACCGAGGACTTCAAGGAAGGCGTCAAGTCGTACGCCGAGAAGCGCCCGGGCAACTGGAAGAACCGCTAAGGGAGCGTTTTCATGGGACAGGTCTCGGGCAAGGTCGCCGTCGTCACCGGCGGCGCATCAGGCATCGGCGAGGCCTGTGCCGAAACGCTGGCGCGAGAAGGCGCGTCGGTTCTCATCACCGATATCGACGACACCCTGGGCAAGGGTGTCGTCGAGCGCATCACGAAGGCGGGCGGCAAGGCCCACTACATGCGCCATGACGTGCGCGACGAGGCCGCGTGGCCCGGCGTGATCGAGGAGGCCGAGAAGCGCTACGGTCGCCTCGACATCATGGTGGCTAATGCCGGCATCGGCATCATGTCGCCGATCGCCACGATGACATTGGCCGACTGGCAGAAGCAGCAGGCCATCAACCTCGACGGCGTTTTCCTCTCCATCAGGAGTTCGATCCCGGCGATGAAGCGTGCGGGCGGCGGCTCGATCGTGCTGATGTCGTCCGTGGCGGGCCTGCGCGGCGCGCCCGGTCTCGCAGCCTATTCGGCGACCAAGGGCGGGGTGCGGCTGCTCGCCAAGTCGGTGGCGCTCGAGCATGCGGCCGACAATATCCGCTGCAACTCCGTTCACCCCGGCATCATCGCGACGCCGATCTGGGAAAAGATCCCGACCGGCGCCGAAGGCAACCGCCGCAACGCGCCGATCGACCCGCGCGAGCGCGCCGCCGTTTCGGTACCGCTGCCGCGCGTCGGCGAGGCGCAGGACATCGCCAACGGCGTGCTGTTCCTGTGCACCGACGCCGGCAACTACATCACCGGCCATGAGCTGGTGATCGACGGCGGCATGACCGCCGGCGGCCGGCCGACGCGGCCACTGCAGTAACCACCATGGGCAGCGCGTCGGCACGCGGCTGGATCGTCGTCGCCGCATTGAGCGGCGCGATCTCGGTCATGGTCGGCGCCTTTGCCGCCCACGGTCTCGACCTGCGCACCGAAGCGGGACTGAAGGCGCGAGACTGGCTGCAGACCGGCAGCCACTACGAAATCTTTCACGCGCTGGCGATGCTGGGTGTTTGTGCCCTGGCGGCTGCGAAGCTGCTGAACACCCGGCTCGCCGTTGCCGCCCAATGGTGCTTCCTCATCGGCAGCATCCTGTTCCCGGGCGCGCTCTATTCGCTGTCGTTCGGCGGCCCCCGATGGTTCGGCGCCGTGGCGCCGATCGGTGGTCTCGCCTTCATGGCTGGTTGGATACTTCTGTCGGTTGCCGCGCTGAAGAATCGCAACGTCTGACGGAGCGACTAGGCCTTTTGGACGAGGCCGGGATACTGAAGAATTAGCGCATCTGCCGTTAGGAGAGTCAGACCCTCTACCCGAGATTGGGCGAGGAGCATCCGGTCGAACGGGTCCTTGTGAAGCGGCGGCAAGTCGTCGAGAGCCAAAGCGTGAGCGCTGGTCATCGCAAGCTCGCTGTATTCATTATCCAGCAATCCGCGCCTCAGTTGCCGGGCATTCACGTCGAAGTCATCCCGCCCCAGGCCTTGCTTGATAACGATCTCCCAAAGACTGACGGCACTGAAGATCAGTGCGTTGCTGGGATCGTCGAGCAGTCGGCGTGCTTTGCGGGAAAGCTTCTCCGGTCGACCGGCCGCCCAAAGCAGGATGTGGGTATCAAGTAGGAGCTTCAAGATGTCGTGCCGAACAGGCGGCCAATCTGCTCCTCGCCCATCTGGTCGAAGTCGTCCGGTACCTTCAATTCGCCGGCTAGAAAACCCAGCCGACGTACTTCGCCCGATGAAGGTGCATCGAGCGCTACGACCTTAACAAGCGGCCTGCCTGCTTTGGCGATTACAAAAGGCTCGCCCCGAGCAGCCGCTGCTACCAGCTTGGAAAGGTTGGTTTTTGCTTCGTGAATATTGACTGATTTCATATGCAAACCCGCCGCTAGACTAAGTCATATTAGTCTAGTCTATTCTGCGATGCAATCCCGCGCCCGCGCCGCGCCTTTGGCTAAGAAAGCTGTTCGTCCAGCAGCTTGAGCGCTTCGGCGGCGAAGGCGCGCATGTTGGCAACGCGGTCGTCCGAGCCGGTGCGCAGGGTGCGGGCGACACTGCCTTTGGGGCCGACGACGGACACGCACGTGTGTCCCGCAGGGTCGCCATAGGAGTTGCCGGTCGGACCTGAGGCGCCGGTCTCGGCGAGGCCCCACGTCGTCTTCAACCGGCCACGGACATGCTCGGCGGCCAGCAGCGCCCACGGCTCGGAGGAGGAGCGGACGCCGGCGCGCTTCTCACGCGGCACCGCCAGGAACGCATCGCCCGCCGGTCGCGTGTAGACCACGGCGCCGCCCATGAAATAGGCCGAGGCGCCGGGGACAGCGAGCAGCGCGGCGGAGATCAATCCGCCGGCCGAAGATTCGGAGATGCCGACGGTTTCCTTGCGGGCCTTCAGTTTTTCGCCGACACGCTTGGCGAGGGGGAGCAGGGAGTCCATCGGTCAATCCTTCTTCGTGAAAATGTCGAGGACCAGCGGCACCTGCTGGCCCATCCAGATCGCGCGGTCGCGATGATCCTCGAGATCGTGCCCGGTGTTGGGATGAATGAACACCGTAAGATCGCCTCGGTTCAAGGTCAGCCACGACATGAACGACAGGAACTGCTCGTTCTTCAACCCGACCTGATAGCTGAAGCGCGGATGCGGTCCGACCGGCTTCTCGTGGAAGCGGCCCATCTCGATGGGGAACATCTTTTCGATGCGCTCGCGCAACGCCCACGCCGCATCGCGTGATGCTTCGTCGAAGTAGACGTGGGCGTGCCAGTCCTTGATTTGGTCAGCATTCATGACGTTCACCATATCGTTGCACAACCCGCCTGACGGAACCTAGAGCCGTTCCCCGAGCCGAGCTTGCTTGCTAGGGTTGGGCATCATGAACTTCGATTTCTCCGACGACCAGAAGCTGCTCAAGGAGCAGGTTCGCAAATTCCTCGCCGACAAGTGCCCCACCAAAGTGGTGCGGCGCGTGCTCGACGGCAATGAAACCCATGCGGACGATGTCTGGAAAGGCCTCGTCGATCTCGGCGTGCCGGCCCTCGGCATTCCCGAAGAGTATGGCGGCATGGGCCTGTCGCCACTCGAAGTCTGCGTCGCCGCCGAGGAGATCGGCCGTGCCGCAGCGCCCGTGCCGTTCGACACCTCGGTCGTGCTGGCGACCGAAGCGTTGAAGCTCGCGGGCTCGGACGCGCAGAAAAAGAAATTGTTGCCCGAACTCGCGTCGGGCAAGGCGATCGGCACCTTGGCCATCGCCGAGGGCGCACAGCCGCCGAAGCCGCGCAACATCCGCACGATGTTCGGTGGCGGTCACCTCAACGGCAAGAAGCTGCCGGTGACCGACGGCGAGGCCGCGACCTTCGCGATCGTGTTGGCCAATACCGGTGGCTCGGGCGATCGCGCCGTGTCGCTGGTTCTGGTCGACCTCACGCAGAAGGCCGTCACCAGGAAGCGCATCGAGACGATCGATCCGGCGCGCAAGCATGCCGAGCTCACCTTCAGCGATGCCTCGGCCGAGCTGCTGGGCGCCGAGGGTGAAGGCTGGAGCCTGCTCGAACGGCTCTACGATGCGGCGGCGGTCTACTTCGCCTTCGCGCAAGTGGGTGGCGCCGAAGCGGCGATGTGGATGGCGCGCGACTATGCGCTGCAGCGCAACGCCTTCGGCCGCGCCATCGGCTCCTACCAGGCGATCAAGCACAAGCTGGCGGACTGCTACGTGAAGCTCGAGCTGGCACGCTCGAATGCTTACTACGGCGCCATGATGCTGACCGAGGGCGGCGCCGACCTGCCGCTGGCGGCGGCGGCGGCGCGCATCGCGGCGACCGACGCCTACGACTTCGCTGCCAAGGAAAACATCCAGACCCATGGCGGCATCGGCTTCACCTGGGAGGCCGATACGCAGTTCCATTACCGCCGCTCGCGCCTGATGGCGCTGTCGCTCGGCGGGCCAATGGCCTGGAAGGACAAGCTGGTGACCCGTCTCGAACAGAAGAACGCGGCCTAGGAGGGAACGATGGATTTCAACGACACTCCCGAAGAAGCCGCCTTCCGCAAGGAAGTGCGCACCTGGCTCGACGCCAACGCCACGCGCAAGAGCGACGACAAGCAGAGCTTTCGCGCGCGCAACGACGATCCTGAACTGCTGAAGAAAGCCAAGGAGTGGCAGGACAAGAAGGCGACGGCCGGCTACGCCCGCCTCACCTGGCCGAAGGAATTCGGTGGCCGCGGCGCCTCGCCGATCCTGCAGGTGATCTACCAGCAGGAAGAGTCGAACTACCTTGTGCCGCTGGGCTTCTTCGACATCGGCCTGGGCATGTGCATCCCGACCATGATGGCCTATGCCAAGCCCGAGCAGCTTCAGCGCTACGTGAAGCCCGCGCTGCACGGCAAGGAAGTCTGGTGCCAGCTCTTCTCCGAGCCGGCGGCCGGTTCCGACGTGGCGGGCATCCGCACCAAGGCCGAGCGTGACGGCGACGACTGGATCATCAACGGCCAGAAGGTCTGGACGTCGGGCGCGCACTATTGCGACTTCGGCATCGTGATCACCCGTACCGATCCGAACGTGCCGAAGCACGCGGGCCTCACCATGTTCTTCCTCGACATGAAGAGCCCCGGCGTCGAGGTCCGCCCGATCAAGCAGATGTCGGGTGGCGCCAACTTCAACGAGGTGTTCTTCACCAATGTCCGCATTCCCGACGCGCAGCGCCTGGGCAAGGTGGGCGAGGGCTGGAAGGCCGCGCTCACGACTTTGATGAACGAGCGCCTCGCCGTCGGCCTGCCTTCGGGCGGCCTCGACATCGACGAGCTGATGGAACTGGCGCGCGAGACCGAGCTGGAAGACGGCGCGGCGATCCGCAACCAGCAGGTCCGCTCGAAGATCGCCGACTGGTACGTCCAGCAGCAGGGGCTGAAGCTCACGCGCTACCGCACGCTAACGGCGCTCTCCAAGGGGCAGACGCCGGGGCCGGAGTCCTCGATCATCAAGATCGTGGCCGCACCCAAGATGCAGGACATGGGCGCCTTCGCCATGGAGCTGATGGGCCATGCCGGCATCATGAAGGAGGACGTGCCTTTCGCGGCCGGCTTCCAGGCGCAGTGGATCGGCGGCGCCGGCTTCCGCATCGCCGGCGGCACGGATGAGATCCTGCGGAATATCGTGGCGGAACGGGTGCTGGGACTTCCGGCCGACATTCGGGTTGATAAAGACGTGCCGTTCAACAAGCTGACGCGCTCATAGCGCGTTAGCTTGTTGAACGGGGCGAGCGGCAGCGCTTGTAATCAAGCGCGGGAGCTCGCGCGGCGCAGAATGGATAAGGATCATGATCCTTATCCATTCTGCGCGGTGTGGGCTCTCGCGCCTCAGAAGGCGCTGCCGCCCACCAGGGCTTTCTTACGAAAGCCCTAGCGCTGTTTGAGAGCCCACTCCGTATATTTCTTCGCCTGTGCCTGCGTGTCCGCGTAGTACTTCGCATACTCCGCCCCGACCATCGGCTTCAGCGCGAGGCCGACCGCGTCCATCTTTTGCAGCATCTCCGGTGAGTTGATCGCCTTAAGGAAGGCGCCCTCGATCACCTTCACGACGTCGGCCGGCGTACCCTTGGGGGCGCCGACGCCGCGCGTCGAGGAGGAGATGATCGTCGGCATGCCAAGTTCCTTGGTGCAGGGCACGTTGGGCAGGAATTTGGAGCGTTCGCTGTCGGTGACAGCCAGGCCGCGCACCTCGCCCGACTGCACGCGCTTGAAGACGCCGCCGACATTGTCGAAGGCGCAGTCGACATGGCCGCCGAGCACGCCGGTGATCTGCTGCGCGCCGCCGTCGAAATGGACGATGCGGAACTCGCACTTGGCGATCTCCTGGACCATCAGGATGGCGAGATGGTCGTCGCTCAGGATACCGGTGGTGCAGGCGCTGATCTTGCCGGGCGCCTTGCGGGCCGCGTCGGTAAGGTCGGCCAGGGTCTTGTAGGGGCTGTCGCCCTTGACCCAGATCAGGCCGGGATCGAGCACCTGGTTCACGATGGGAATGAAGCTATCGACGTTGAACGCGGCCTTGCGCTCGGGATCGAGGATGATGGTGTTGACCGCCGGCAGGTTGAGGAAGCCCAGCGTGTAGCCGTCGGGCCGGGCACGGGCGACCTCGGTGAAACCGATCTGGCCGCCGGCGCCGGCCTTGTTGACGACGGTGATGGTCTGTCCGAGGTCTTTTTCGGCGGCCGCTGCCAGGATGCGGGCACCGACGTCGGTGCTGCCGCCCGCGGGAAAGGCGACGATCATCTGGACGGCGCGGCGTGGATAGTTCTGCGCAATTGCCGGACTGGTGACAGCGGTGGCCGCCGTGGCGGCGAGCAGGGTGCGGCGACGAATGAGCATTTTTTATCCTCCCTTTGTTTGACGACTGAACGCGCGTTACTCGACATCGCTCTCCCTGAGCGGCGCCAGCGAGCGCGGCTTGAACAGCAGGAAGGCGATCACGATCACTGGAATGGCGAGCAGGGCAAGGGCGACCGGACGGTCGAGGAAGATGGCGAAGCTGCCGCCCGAGATCTCGAGCGTCGTTCGCAGCGATTTCTCCATCATCGGACCCAGGATCAGCGCCAGGATCGCCGGCGCTATCGGGAAGTCGAGCTTGCGCAGCAGGTAGCCCAGGATGCCGAAGCCCAGCATGACCCAGACGTCGAACAGGCTCTGCTTTAGCCCATAGGCGCCGATCACGCAGAAGATCAGCACGCCCGCACACATGTAGCTGAACGGGATCTTCAGCAGCTTGGCCCACAGGCCGACCAGCGGCAGGTTGAGGATCAGCAGCAGCGCGTTGCCTACGAAGAAGCTCGCGATCACCGTCCACACCAAGGCCGGCTGCTCCTTGAACAGGAAGGGTCCAGGCGTGATGCCGTTCACGATGAAGGCACCCATCAGCACCGCGATGGTGGGCGAGCTGGGGATACCCAAAGCCAGCAGCGGCACCATCGAGGCGTTGGCATAGGCGTTGTTGGCCGTCTCGGCCGACGCCACGCCCTCGATCGCTCCCTTGCCGAACCGCTCGGGCGTCTTGGAAACGCGCTTTTCCAGCACATAGGCCATGAACGTCGGCACGATGGCGCCGACACCGGGAATAAGCCCCAAGATGAAGCCCACGACCGTGCCGCGGCCGATCGCGCCCACCGACTGCCGGCACTCCGCTCCGGTCGGCATCCAGCTCTTGAGCTCGGCCTCGACCATGTGGGTCTGGCGCTTCTCGGCGGCCAGCAGCAGTTCGGCGACGCCGAACAAGCCCATGACCACGGGCACGAAGCCGATGCCGTCGTAGAGTTCCTCGACGCCAAAAGTGAAGCGCGGCGCGCCGCGCACCGGATCGACCCCGATCATCGCGAACAAGAGTCCGATCACCGTCATGAGCAGGGCGGCCAGCATGTTGTTGCCGGCCAGTCCGACGACAAGGCAGAGGCCGGCGACCATGAGGGCGAAGAACTCGGCCGGCCCGAACTTCAGTGCCAGTGAGGCGAGCGGCATGGCGACGGCGACCAGTGCCACGGTGGCCAGTGTGCCGCCCACGAAGGAGCCGATGGCGGCGATGCCCAGCGCGGAGCCGGCGCGGCCCTGCTTGGCCATCTGATGTCCGTCGATACAGGTCACGACCGAGGCAGCCTCGCCCGGCACGTTGATCAGCACGGACGTGATCGTGCCGCCGTACATGGCGCCGTAGTAGATGGCGCAGAGCATGATGATGGCGCCGGTGGCGTCGAGGCTGAAGGTGAGCGGGATCAGGATCGCCGTGCCGGCGGCCGGTCCCAGGCCGGGCAGCACACCGATCAAGGTGCCCAGCATGCAGCCGACGAAAGCGTAGAGGAGATAGCCGGGCGTCAGCGCCGCCGCGAAGCCCTGGAGCAGGTGGCCGAGGGCTTCCATGCGTCTATATCCCGAGCTGACCGGTCGGCAGGAGAACGTCCAGCCACGTGGTGAAGACGTAGTAGACGCCGAAGCTGCCGAGCGCGGCGAAGACGGCGATGAGCCACCAACGGCGCTCGCCCAGCGCGATCACGAGGGCGGCGTTGAAGGCCAGCATGGCGAGGCGGAAGCCGACGAACTCCATGGCGATGGTGACGGCCGCCAGCAAGCCGATGATGGCGAAGCAACGCAGCGCGCCCCAGCCATGCGGCAGGATGCGAACCTCTTCGGCCGATGCGTCGGCGGCAGGTTGCGGCTCGCGCCAGATCGACACGAGCAGGGCGAGCGCGAGGACGATGCCGATCAGCGCCAGCCAGAACGGAAAGAAGCCCGGGCCGGGGCCCAGGCGGTCGGTCAGCGACAGCAACAATGATTGCCAGAGCGCGAACAGGCAAAGAGCCAGCATCGCACCCGTCGCGACAAGCCGTCCCTGGCGCATGCCTGGCGGCCCTCCCTAGTAGTTTTCTTTCCTTGTTCTGACAGGCAGCATAGCCGCAAACAGCACGGGCGCAACACGCGACCCATGAGGAGGAAACGAATGAACAGGCTTGACGGCAAGGTGGCATTTCTCTCAGGCGCTGCCCGTGGCATCGGCGGAGAGGCCGCGAAGTTGATGGCGAGCGTCGGCGCCAGGGTGGCGATCGGCGACGTGCTGGAAGAGCGCGGCCGGCAGACGGTGAAGGAGATCGAGGTGGCCGGCGGACAGGCGATTTTCGTGCCGCTCGACGTGACGCAGGAAACGAGCTGGACCGCCGCCATCGATGCCGCGGTGAAGAAGTTCGGCGGCCTCGACATCCTGGTGAACAATGCCGGCATCTTCGTCGGCAAGGGCGTCGAGGATGCCTCGATGGACGAGTGGCACAAGCTCGTCGCCGTCAACCTGACGGGCGTGGTGCTGGGCACGAGGGTTGCGTTGCCGCATCTCAAGGAACGCGGCACCAAGAGCGCGCACGGATCGGCGATCGTGAACCTCGCTTCGGTGGCGGGCCTCGTCGGTTCGCAACTCGATCCGCTCTATTCGCTGACCAAGGGTGGTGTCACGCTGTTCACCAAGTCGACGGCGCTCGAGTTCGGTCGCAAGGGCTATCGCATCCGCGTGAACTCGGTGCATCCCGGCGTCATCGACACCGACATGGGCCAGCAGACCTTCACGATGAGGGCACGCGCGCTCGGCTCCAACGACACCGAGGCCACGCGCAAGACCTCGCTCAGCATGCATCCGATCGGCCGTCTGGGCGTCGCGGAAGACATCGCCAAGGGCATTGTGTTCCTGGCATCGGACGATGCCGGCTTCATGACCGGCTCGGGTCTCGTCGTCGACGGCGGCTACACGGCTCAGTAACTGGGGCCGTAGCTTAGAAGATGCCGGCGGCGAGACCGGCCGCCATGGCCGCACCCAGCTCCTCGCACTGCTCGACGAAGGCAGGCTGCCAGGGGCCCTTGCACAGAAGGGGCTCCTGGACGGCGCGCCAGCGCAAGCCGGTGAGGATCGTCTCGACGCCGCGGCGCGTGCCGGTGCCGTCGCTGCCGGCCCGGATATAGAGGGCGCAAGGCATGCCTTGCGTCTTCTCCAGACAGGCATTGTAGCTGCGGTCGAAGAAATCCTTCAGGGCGCCGCTCATGTAACCGAGATTCTCGGTGGTGCCGAGGATCACCGCCTGGGCGGCCAGCACGTCGTCCGGGCCGGCCTGCAGCGGCGCGATGACCCGGACGTCGATCTCCGTTTCGCTGCGCGCGCCGCGTTCCACGGCCTCGCGCAGGGAGAGGGTGTTCTCCGACGGGGCGTGCGCCACAATGAGCAGCCTTTTCGACATGGAGGGGGTTTTACCCCACGCTGACATGCTCAAGAAACTCCTGATCGCCAACCGCGGCGAGATCGCCGTCCGCATCGCCCAGGCCGCCGCCGAGCTCGGCATCGCAACCGTGGGTGTCCACTCGGAGGACGACGCCACCTCCCTGCATGTTCGCCGCGTCGACGAGGTGCGGCCGCTCAAGGGACGCGGCGCTGCGGCCTATCTCGACATCGCCAGGGTGATCGCGGTTGCCCGGGACGCGGGCTGCGACGCGGTGCATTCGGGCTACGGTTTCCTGTCGGAGAATGCCGCCTTCGCGAAAGCCTGCGCCGATGCAGGTCTGGTGTTCGTCGGCCCCACGCCCGAGCAACTCGACCTGTTCGGCGACAAGGCGCGCGCACGGGCGCATGCGGAGAAATGCAAGGCGCCGGTCCTGCCGGGCACCGACGGTGCGACGGACGTCGCGGGCATCAAGGCATTCTTGGGCAAGCACGCGAAGATGGGCATAGTCATCAAGGCAATTGCAGGCGGCGGCGGGCGCGGCATGCGGATCGTGACGCAGGAAGGTGACATCGACGAAGCCTTCGCGCGTGCCTCGGCCGAAGCCAAGGCGGCCTTCGGCAACGGTGCCCTCTATGCCGAGCGCTTGATCGCTCGGGCGCGCCACATCGAGGTCCAGATCGTCGGCGACGGAAAGGGCGGTATCGCCTCGCTCGGCGAGCGCGAATGCACGATCCAGCGCCGCAGCCAGAAGATTATCGAGCTGGCGCCCAGCCCGAACCTCGCGGAGGCGATGCGCCGGAAGATCGTCGAGGCGGCCGTGACGATGGCCAAGGCCGTAAACTATCGCAGCCTCGGCACCTTCGAGTTCCTGGTCGACGATGCATCACCGGATTTCTTCTTCATCGAGGCCAATCCGCGCCTGCAGGTCGAGCACACGGTCACCGAGGAAGTGTGGGGCGTCGATCTCGTGAAGACGCAGCTGCGTCTGGCGGGCGGAGCCTCGCTCGACGACACAGGCATCAGGAAGGCCTCGCCGCGCGGCCACGCTATCCAGCTCCGCGTGAACATGGAGACCATGACGGCCGACGGTTCGGCCAAGCCGGGCGGCGGAACGCTCACCTCCTTCGAGCCACCGTCGGGGCCGGGCATCCGCGTCGACACCTATGGCTATGCAGGCTATCGCACCAATCCCAATTTCGATTCGCTGCTGGCCAAGGTGATCGTGCAGGCACCGTCGGCCGATTTCAGCGACGTGCTGCAGCGGGCCGAGCGGGCACTGGCGGCGTTCCGTCTGGAAGGCGCACCTTCGAACATCGCGTTCCTGAGGGCGTTGATTGCGCATCCCGATTTCCGCGCCGACAAGGTCCATACGCGCTTCGTCGACGAGCAGGCCACCTCGTTGATCGAGGCGGCGGGCAAGCTGAAGGCCGGTCTCTATTTCGAAGCGGCGGCCCCGGCCACCTCATCGAGCCGGCAGGTCGGTGCGCGCGTCGACAATGTGGATCCGCTGGCGGTGCTGGCTTTCGGCAAGGCGAGGGCGGAGACTGCCTCGTCCAGTGTGGCGAGCGATGCGCCGGAAGGCACAGTCGCGGTGCCGGCGCCGATGCAGGGCACCATCGTCAGCCTGTCGGTAAAAGAAGGCGATGCGGTGGCTGCCGGCCAGGCGCTGCTGGTCATGGATGCCATGAAGATGCAGCACGAGATCCGCAGCCCGGCGCGCGGCTATGTGCGGCGCATCGCGGTCGAAGCGGGCGAGACGGTCTATGAAGGCCATTCGCTGCTGTTCGTCGAGGAAGCCGATGTCGAGGTGAAGGGCGCGGCGGTGGAGGAGGCGGTCGATCTCGATCACGTTCGCCCCGACCTCGCGGAGTATCTCGAGCGCCGGGCGATGACGCTCGACGAGAAGCGGCCTGAATCCGTGGCGCGGCGGCGCAAGACCAACCAGCGGACGGCGCGCGAGAATCTCGACGATCTCGTCGATCCCAACAGCTTCGTCGAGTACGGCGCCTTCGCGATCGCCAGCCAGCGCACGCGGCGCACGGTCGAGGATCTGATCGAGAAGACGCCGGCCGACGGGTTGATCACCGGAATCGGCCGCGTGAACGGCTCGCTGTTCGGGCCGGAGCGCAGCCGTGTCGCCATCGCCCACTACGACTACACGGTGCTGGCCGGCACGCAGGGTAAGAACAACCACCACAAGAAGGACCGGCTGTTCGAGATCGTGGAGAAGCAGCGCATCCCGCTGGTCTTCTTTACCGAGGGCGGCGGCGGCCGGCCGGGCGACATCGACGTGCAGTCGGTGGCCGGACTCAACACGATGGCCTTCCATATCTTCGGTCGCCTCAGCGGCGTCGCGCCCTTGGTCGGCATCAACTCGGGCCGCTGCTTCGCCGGCAATGCCGCGATCCTGGGCTGCTGCGACGTCGTGATCGCGACGAAGAACTCGTCGATTGGCATGGGCGGCCCGGCGATGATCGAGGGCGGCAATCTCGGCATCTTCTCGCCCGAGGAAGTCGGACCGATGGAGGTGCAGGTCCCCAACGGCGTGGTCGACATCGCCGTCGAGGACGAAGCCGAGGCCGTGGCCGTCGCCAAGAAGTACCTGTCGTATTTCCAGGGTGCGCTGCCCGAGTGGCGCGCGGCCGACCAGCGCCTGCTGCGGCGCGCGATCCCGGAGAACCGGTTGCGCGTCTACGACGTGCGTGATGTCATCGCCACCCTGTGCGACGAGGATTCGGTGCTGGAAGTGCGTCGCGCCTTCGGGGCCGGCATGGTGACGGCCTTCGGCCGCATCGAGGGCAAGCCTCTCGGCATCGTCGCCAACAATCCGGTGCATCTGGCGGGAGCCATCGACAGCGACGGCTCGGACAAGGCCGCGCGCTTCCTGCAGCTCTGCGATGCCTACGACATCCCGATCCTGTTCCTGTGCGATACGCCGGGCATGATGGTCGGGCCGGAGATCGAGAAGACCGCGCTGGTGCGCCACTGTTCGCGCCTGTTTGTGACCGGCGCCAACCTCACGGTGCCGTTCGGCACCATCGTGCTGCGCAAGGCCTATGGGCTGGGCGCGCAGGCGATGGCAGGCGGTTCCTTCCACGCGCCGGCCTTCGCGCTCTCCTGGCCGACCGGCGAGTTCGGCGGCATGGGCTTGGAAGGCGCGGTGAAGCTCGGCTTCCGCAAGGAGCTGGAAGCGGTGAGCGATCCGAACGAACGCCGCGCCCTGTTCGACAAGATGGTCGCAGCCGCCTATGCGCGCGGCAAGGCACTCAGCACCGCGACCTACTTCGAGGTCGACGAGGTGATCGATCCCGCCGATTCGCGGCGCTGGATTGCGACGGCGCTGCTCGAAGCCAAGCCGCGGCCGGCGCACAGCCACAAGAAGCGGCCGAACATCGATACGTGGTGACTTTCTAACGAGCCCGGAAACTACCCACCAACCTCATGCTGAGGAGGCTGCACCGCAGCCGTCTCGAAGCATGGGCTACGCGCACCCCGTCTGTTGCCCATCCTTCGAGACGGCCCTTCGGGCCTCCTCAGGATGAGGTGGTATGAGCCAAGAAAAAGGCCCCTCGACGAGGGGCCTTCCTTTCTTACTGTGCAATCCAGAACGTGTCGGGCTGGTAGAGGCCGATGTACCCGCCCGGATCCCAGGCGTAGTAGGCTTCCTTCGGCACGTTGCGGATCTTCGGGCCGACGACGACGGGCTGGCGGATGCCGTTGACCGTGCCGATGGAGAAGACCTCGTCGGCGTTGGAGGCGAGTATCTTCTGCCAGGCCTTGCGCCGGTCCTCCGCCGTCGCGCCGGTCTCCCATTCCTTCACGTAGTCGAGCAGCTTGCAGGCCGAGTCGAGATCGCACTTCTCGCCCTGCTTGCCCTTCGATTCGACGAACATGCCCCAGCGCGACCATTGCAGGCCGCCCAGCATGGTCGGCGCGAATTCCTTCGGGCTGGTGTCGGGGGTCGGTACCGCCGTCACCGCGCCGGCGAAGGCGGTCATCACGGCTTCGCCGGAGGAGGTCCGCAGGCGGAAATTGTCGCGCGTCTGGGGCTTGGTCAGCATCTTGATGCCGATCTTCTTCCAGTTGTCGGCGATCAGCGCGAGCGCATCGTTGTCCTCGGTCTCCTCGCTGGCATGCTCGACGACGATGGTCGCCGGACGGCCGTCGGGCAGCAGGCGGATGCCCTGGCTGTCCTTCTTCTTCAGGCCGACTTCGTCCAGCAGCTTGTTGGCGAGCTTGGGATCGTAGTTGGCCCACTTGTCGGCATACTCCTGCTTGAACAGCTCGGAGCGCGGCATGATCGTGTTGTTCGAGGGCTTGGCGAGGCCGATGTAGACGACCTGGTTCAGCTCCTCGCGGTCGATGCCCAGCGACAGCGCCCGGCGGAAGCGCACGTCGCGCATCAGCTTGCGCCATTCCGGGTCGTTGGCCGTCAGGTTGGGATAGAGCGCAAGCTGTGATCCCGCACCCGCTTCCCACAGGCGGACGTTAACGCCCGAGGTCTGGGCGCTTTTCTGCAGGAAGGTGTAGTCGCGCATGTTGAGGTAGCGCGGCTGCAGGTCGGCCTCGCCGAGGCCCGCCTTGGCCGGGATGAGGTTGGTCGCCGCCACGGTGAAGACGACGCGGTCGACGTAAGGGAGCTGCTGCCCCTTCTCATCGATGCGGTGATAGTAGGGGTTGCGTACATAGACGAAACGCTGCGCCGGCGACGGTGTCGTGCCGACCCAAGGGTTCAGCGTCGGCAGGTCGATATTGTCATTGGCGTACATCACGTCGTTGCGACGGTAGATCGCCACCCAGTTCTGCTGGCCGCCCTTGGCGGACTTCAGGATCTCGGCCTCGGGCGTGTACTTGGCGTGGAACTTCTTGAGGTAGTGCGCGGGGCGGAACAGGAAGAGCGGTGCGGCGCGGGCCTGGCTCTCGATGAAGTAGGGGTTGGGCTTTTCCCAGGTGTACTTGATGGTGAGCGGATCGATGATCTCGACCTTGGGCGGTTGGCCGTCGACCAGGAGCTCGACGTTCGGGCCGCCACTCGAGAGGTCCTTGTTGCTGGCGACGTCTTCCCAGAAGAAGCGGAAGTCCTCGGTGGTGAAGGGCTGGCCGTCCGACCATTTATGTCCGGCGCGCAGCTTGAAGGTGAACTCGCGGCCGTCCTTTTCCTCGTAGCTCTCGAGGATGTCGGGCTTCAGCGTGAACTTGTCGTCGTAAACGATGAGGCGCGTGTAGCTGTAGATCGTCATCAGGCGCGTGTCGCGCGCGCTGGCGATGAGCGTGTTGATCTGGCCGCCCTGCTGGCCGGGGCCGTCGCCGCCGGCGAAGTGCCTCACCACCCAGGGCTGCTGCGGAATGCGCTTGTCGACCGGCGGAAGGGCGCCCGACTTCACCTGATCGGCGAACATCGGCGTTTCCTTCATCGCGGGCAACGGATCGGCGGCGAGGGCTGGCCCCGCGATCAAACCGAGAACCAGTGCCATCGTCAGTGCCCGTCTCTTCATCTCACGTCCTTATCGGCTGCCCATCCTGGGCCGGCCATTCTTGCAGGTTCCGCCGAGCGAATGTCCGGCGGCGATCAAACGTCCGAAGCCGTCACCGTAGATGCCAGCCGCCTGTGACGCCACGTTGACGTGACGCCGAAGGACGCGCAAGAAACCGCCACCACTGCGAGAGTCGAGGGAACAATGGCGAGCGGTCTGGAAAACGACTTCGTAACGCTACACGAGATCGTAAAAGCGGCGAAAATCCGGCTTAATCCGAATATCTGGGATTATTTGATCGGCGGTACCGAAACCGAGACCACGCTGCGCCGCAACAGGCTGGCGCTCGACACGATCGCCTTCAAGCCGCGCGTGCTGCGCGATGTCTCGACGATCGATCCGTCCTCCGAAATCCTCGGCCGCAAGATCCGCCTGCCGGTGATGCTGGCGCCCGTGGGCTCGCTCGAATCCTTCGAGCCCGGTGGTGGAATCACCGTCGCGCAGGGCGCGGGTGCGGGCAATGTCGCGATGCTCATCAGCTCGGTGACGACGCTCAAGCTCGAAGACATCGTGAAGGGCGGCGCGGGCCCCAAGATCTACCAGCTCTATGTGCGCGGCGACGATGCCTGGGTGGCGGACCGGGTGAAGCAGGCGATGGATGCGGGCTACGACGCCTTCTGCATCACCGTCGACACGCAGGTGTACAGCCGGCGCGAACGCGACATCGCCAAGCGCTTCGTGAAGTCGTGGCGTTCCTCGGCGACCGGACAGGATCACCAGGCCGCCTTCTCCTGGAAGAACTTCATCGCCGTGCGCGAGAAGTTCCCCGACGTGAAGTTCATGCTGAAGGGCATCGGCACGGGCGAGGATGCGGAGCTCGCCTGCCAGCAGGGCGTCTGGGGCGTCTATTGCTCCAACCACGGTGGTCGCCAGCTCGACCATGGGCGCGGTTCGGCCGAGGTGCTGCCGGAGATCGTCGAGGCAGTGGCGGGTCGGGCCAAGGTCGCGGTCGACGGCAGCTTCAGCCGCGGCAGCGACATCGTGAAGGCGATCTGCATGGGCGCCGACTGGGTCGGCCTCGGCCGCCTCTATTGCTACGGCCTCGCCGCTGCGGGCGCGGCCGGCATCGAGCGCGTGATCGAGCTGCTCGAGGAGGAGATGAAGGAGGTGATGGGCCTGCTGGGCGTCACCTCGCTGTCGCAGCTCGACAAGAGCTACATCGCCCGGAGCTGGCCCACCAATTTGACCGGCGTGCACAGCGCGTTCCCGCTGCTCAACCTTCAGGACGAGGGCTACTAGCCCTCGTCTCTCTCATTGGAGCGCGCCACACCCGTGGCGCTCAAGAGGTATGAGCGCCACTGGAGTGGCGCGCTCCGTTGAGACGTTTCCGTTCTAACCTCTGCCTACGAACGGCATCTTGGTGGCCATCACGGTCATGAACTGCACGTTCGCGTCGAGCGGCAGGCTGTCCATGTAGAGGATGGCGTTGGCCACCGCGGCCACGTCCATGCGCGGTTCGGCGACTGTCGTGCCGTTGGGCTGCAGCACACCCTTGGTCATGCGCTCGGTCATCGGCGTCACGGCATTGCCGATGTCGATCTGGCCGCAGGCGATGTCGTAGGCGCGGCCGTCGAGCGATGTCGACTTGGTGAGGCCGGTGATGGCGTGCTTGGTCGAGGTGTAGGCCACCGAGAAGGGCCGCGGCGCGTGTGCCGAGATCGAGCCGTTGTTGATGATGCGGCCGCCGCGCGGTGTCTGGTCCTTCATGATCTTGATGGCTTCCTGCGTGCAGAGGAACGGACCGGTCAGGTTCGCGGCCAGGACATTCAGCCAGGTCTCGTAGGGCAGCTCTTCCAGCGGCACGGGCGGGGCGCCGCCGCCGGCATTGTTGAACACCAGGTCGAGCCGGCCCCAGGTCGCCTTCACCTTGGCGAACAACGCCACGATGTCGTCGCGCTTGCCGACGTCGGTCGGCACAGCGAGCGCGTTGGGCGCGTTGTTGCCGGCCATCGACGCCGTCTCGTCCAGCGCATCCTTGCGGCGGCCCGCCAGCGCGACCTTGTAGCCATTGTTCAGCAGGGCGAGCGCCGAGGCGCGGCCGATGCCGCTGCCCGCGCCGGTGACGACTGCAATCTTTCCACTCATGGGTTCGTTTCCTCTCCTCGAAGGAGCGGACCCTAGCAGACCGGCGCCCCGCAGTTGAAGGGCTGCGGAGCTAGGGCAATGTCTTGAGGTAGGCCCGCCAGCCGCCCAGCGAGGTGATGTCCTTCGCGCCCTGCGTTGCGTGCGCCTCGCAGAGGAAACCCGGAACGGAGGTGCCATTGGCCAGGTTCACCATGCCGAGACCGAGCGGCGCGGGAATCTGGCGCAGCAGGGCGCCGATCTTCTCGGCCGGCAGGCTCCACACTTCCAGCTCGATGGCGTTGCCGCCATCGGCCACGCGCATCATGCCCGGCCGATGCGGTGGGCCGCCGGGCAGGGCATAGAAGCGATAGGTGGGCGCGGTCTTGCCGGCGCTCTCCAGCCGGCCGCCCAGTTCGAGGAGCTGGCCATTCAGTGGCAGGCCGCTCATATGCGCGCCGACCACGGCGATCGGCACACGATCCTCCGCAACTACGGGATCGCACTCCGGCTGCGGCAGCCGGCTCATCGTCTTGCCGAGCGGCAACGGCACCGCGCGCTGCCAGCGTGCACCGAAGGCGAGCAGGGCGCGCTCGGCGTTGGCGCGCGAGATCAGGGTGATGCCGAACGGCATGCCGTCGGGCCGGAAGCCGGCCGGCACGGCGAGCGCCGACAGGCCGAAGAAGTTCACGAAGTTCGTGTAGTGGCCGAGATGCGAATTGTAGAGCACCGGCTCGCGCTCGAGATCGGCCAGCTTGTAGATCGTGCCGGCCGTCGGAACCGCGAGAAAATCGAGGCCCTTCATCTCGGTGAAGGCACGCGCCTTCAGTTCGGCCAGACGATACTGGCCTTCGAAGGCATCGACGGCGCTGTACTTGCGGCCGCCCAGCACGATCTGCTGGGTCGTCGGCCAGACGCCGGACTTATCGTCGGCGCTCTCCATGAAGGCGCCGACGGCCGCCGTGCGCTCGGCGACCCACGGGCCGCTGTAGAGAAGCTGCGCAGCGTCACGAAAGGGCGCGTAGTCGATCTCGACCGGGGTGCCGCCCAGTCCCTTCAACCGCTCGATCGATTGGGCGTAGAGCGTGGCGTACGCGGCATCGCCAAAGAACTCGGCATCCTTCGTGCCGAGGATGCCGAAGCGGAACGTCCTGCCGATGGCAGGAGTCGCGTGCGGCTCGGTGGCGACGGCCAGGATCGCATCGGCGTCGGCGCACGAGAGGGCGAACACCGACGTGCAGTCGAGCGAGCGGCAGGCCGGCACCATGCCTTCGTTGCTGAGCAGGCCCGGCGTCGGCTTGAGGCCGACAATGTTGTTGAAGCCGGCCGGCACGCGACCCGATCCCGCAGTATCGGTTCCGAGCGAGAAGCTGACCAGTCCCGACGAGACAGCGACGGCCGAACCCGAGCTCGAACCGCCGGGCACATACGACGCATCGAACGGATTGCACGGCACGCCGTACGGCGAGCGCACGCCGACGAGACCGGTGGCGAACTGATCGAGGTTGGTCTTGCCGATCACGATCGCACCGGCATCGACGAGCCGCTGCACGACTTCGGCGGACGCCTTGGCCTCGTAGGCGAAGCCCGGGCAGGCCGCGGTCGTCACCATGGAAGCGACATCGAGATTGTCCTTCACCGCGAAGGGCACGCCGTAAAGCGGCAGCTTGTCGATCTCGCTGCGCCGCGCATCGAGCATCGTGGCTTGCGAGCGCAGGTCGGTATCGGATGCGCGCGAGATCCATACCTTGTCATCGCCCGCCTGCGCGATGCGTTTCAGCACCTCGTCGATCGTCTGCTTCACGTCGAGCGTGCCGGCGCGATAGTCGCGGAGCAACGCATGAACACCGAGGTCGAGAAAGGCTGTCATGTGCTGGTTGTAGACAAGCGCCACAGCGATTGCAGCCCCCAGATTCGCACGGCAATTGGCACGGTCCTTGCGTCATCGAGCGAACGGGGAAGCAAAAAACTGGGGGGTACCCATGAAGCGTCGCTCATTCTTCAAGACGACGGCTGCAGCAGGTGCAGCATCCACGGCCGCTCCGGCGATCTGGTCAGAAGCCAAGGCGCAGGCACGCAACGAGACGTTGTTGATCGTGGGTGAGAGCCCACCCAATTCCATGGACATCCACGGCGTCGGCGCAAACCGGCCAGCCTACGAAGTGTCCTGGAACACCCATGACCGCCTCATGACCTACGGCGTCAAAAAGGACGCCAACGGCAACGATCATTACGACTACACCAAGCTCGAGCCCGAACTTGCGACCGAGTGGGATCTCAAGCCTGGTTCGGTGACGTTCAAGCTGCGCAAGGACGCGAAGTTCCACGATGGCACGCCGATCACCGCCAAGGACGTGAAGTGGTCGTTCGACCGCGCCGTCACAGTGGGCGGCTTCCCGACCTTCCAGATGGCGGCCGGCTCGCTGGAGAAGCCCGAGCAGTTCGTCGTCGTCGACGACAACACCTTCCGGGTCGACTTCCTGCGTTCCGACAAGCTCACCATGCCCGACATCGGCGTGCCGGTGCCGGTCGTAATGAATTCCGAGCTCTGCAAGAAGCACGCGACCGCCACCGACCCATGGGCGATGGAATGGTGCAAGAACAACCACGCCTCGGGCGGCGCCTACAAGATCGAGCGCTGGCAGCCCGGCCAGGAAGTCGTCTATGTGCGCAACGACGACTGGAAGAACGGGCCGATGCCCAAGATCCGCCGCGTCATCATGCGCATCATCCCCTCGGCCGGTAACCGGCGCGCGCTGCTCGAGCGCGGCGACGCCGACATCTCGTTCGATCTGCCGTCGAAGGACTTCTCCGAGCTCAAGACCTCGCCGAAGCTCACCGTCATCGGCACACCGATCGAGAATGCCATGGCCTATCTGGGCATGAACGTGAACCAGAAGCCGTTCGACAATGTGAAGGTCCGGCAGGCCGTGGCCTACGCGGTGCCGTACAAGCAGATCATGGACTCGGTCATGTTCGGGCAGGCGATCCCGCTGTTCGGCGGCGCCGACAACAAATTCAAGGGTGTCTACTGGCCGCAGAAGGACGGCTACAACACCGACATCGCCAAGGCGAAGGCGCTGATGGCGGAAGCGGGCTATCCCAACGGCTTCGAGACGACCGTATCGTTCGATCTGGGTCTCGCCAGCACCAACGAGCCGCTGACCATCCTCGTGCAGGAGAGCCTGGCGCAGATCGGCATCAAGGCCACGATCAACAAGATCCCGGGCGCCAACTGGCGCGGCGAGCTCCTGAAGAAGAACATGCCGATGATCACCAACGCTTTCGGCGGTTGGTTGAACTATCCGGAGTACTTCTTCTTCTGGTGCTATCACGGCCAGAACGCCGTCTTCAATACGATGGGCTACAAGAATCCGACCATGGACGCGCTGATCGACAAGGCGCGTTTCTCGTCGGGGCCCGAGTACGAAGCGGCGGTGAAGGGCTTCATCGACATCGCCTTCGAGGAAGTGCCTCGCGTGCCGATCTTCCAGCCGCTGCTCAACGTGGCGATGCAGAAGAACGTCACCGGATACCGCTACTGGTTCCACCGCCAGCTCGACTATCGCCAGCTCGCGAAGGGCTAGATGGTCGGGCTGCTGCTCTCGCGGCTGGCGACGGCGATCCCGAGCCTCATCGGGGTCGTCATCGTCACCTTCATGCTCACCCGGTTATTACCGGGTGATCCGGCGGCTTATTTCGCCGGGTTGGCTGCAAGCCCGCAGGCGATCGCTGAGGTCCGCGTCAAGCTTGGCCTCGACAAGTCATTGCCGGAACAGTTCGTCGGCTATCTCGGCGATCTCGTACACGGCAATCTCGGCAACTCGCTCAGCACCGGCCAGCCGGTCGTGTCCGAGATCGCCACGCGCCTACCGGCCTCGGCCGAGCTGACCCTGTTCGCACTGATCGTGGCGATCGCCATCGCCATTCCCCTGGGCGTGCTGGCCGCGGTGAAGCAGGGGACCTGGATCGATCATCTCTGCCGCATCGTGACGACGGCCGGGGTTTCGCTGCCGGTCTTCTTCACCGGGCTTCTGTTTGCCTATGTCTTCTATTACCTGCTGCAATGGGCGCCGGCGCCGACTGGCCGCCTCGACGTCTTCCTGTCGCCGCCCAGGCATATTACCGGCTTCTACCTGATCGACTCGCTGCTGACCGGGGATCTCGAAGCCTTCTGGGGAAGCCTGCGCCAGCTCGCGTTGCCGGCCATCTCCATGGCGATCTTCTCGCTGGCGCCGCTGGCCCGCATGACCCGCGGCTCCATGCTCGCCGTGCTGGGCAGCGACTTCATCCGCACGGCGCGGGCCAGCGGCCTGTCGCCCGGCACCGTCGTCTTTACCTATGCCTTCCGCAATGCCGTGCTGCCGGTCATCACGACCCTCGGCATGGTCTTCTCCTTCCTGCTGGGCGCCAACGTGCTGGTCGAGACGGTGTTCGCCTGGCCGGGCATCGGCCTCTATGCGGTGAATGCGCTGATCACGTCGGACTATGCGCCTGTGCAGGGCTTCGTGCTCACCATGGCAATCCTCTATGTGGCGCTGAACCTCACCATCGACCTGGTCTACGGGCTGGTCGATCCACGCGTGCGGCTGGACGCCTGACGATGCTGCCGCTGCTGCGCCACGCCCGCTACGTGCTCTCGGAAAATCCGGTCACCGGGCTGGCGTTCGGCCTGTTCGCGCTGTTCCTCGTGGCCGCGATCTTCGGACCCCTGATCGCGCCGTACAATCCGCTGCAGAGCAATGCGGCGATGGCGCTGAAGCCGCCCTCGGCGGCGCACTGGTTCGGTACCGACCAGCTCGGCCGAGACATCTTCAGCCGCGTGCTGGTAGCGACGCGGCTCGACCTCGCCATCGCCTTTGCATCCGTCATCCTGGCCTTCTTTCTGGGCGCGCTGTCGGGCGTCGCGGCGGGCTATTTCGGCGGCTGGACCGATCGCGTCGTCGGCCGCCTCGCCGACACGATCATGGCCTTTCCGTTGTTCGTGCTCGCCATGGGCATCGTGGCGGCGCTGGGCAACGAGGTGATCAACATCGTGATCGCCACCGCGATCATCAACTTCCCGCTCTACGCTCGCGTCGCGCGCGCCGAGGCCAATGTGCGGCGCGATGCCGGTTTCGTCGAGGCGGCGCGCCTGTCGGGCAACGGCGAGACGCGAGTCCTGCTGGGCCACATCCTGCCCAACATCATGCCCATCATGATGGTGCAGATGTCGCTCACCATGGGCTACGCGATCCTGAACGCCGCGGGCCTGTCCTTCATCGGCCTCGGCGTGCGTCCCCCAGCGGCGGAGTGGGGCATCATGGTCGCCGAGGGCGCCAACTTCATCCAGTCGGGCGAATGGTGGATCGCGCTGTTCCCCGGCGCGACGCTGATGCTGGCGGTGTTCTGCTTCAACCTGCTGGGCGACGGCTTGCGCGACATCATCGACCCGAGGAAGCGCACATGAGCGCCGTGCCTGCCCTCGCCGTCGAAAACCTGTCGGTCGAGTTCCGCACGCGCTCCGGCGTGGTGAAGGTGCTCGACCAGGTGGGCTTCAGCGTCGGCAAGGGCGAGACGATCGCGCTGGTGGGCGAAAGCGGCTCGGGCAAGTCGGTGACGGCCTTCGCCGTCATGGGCATCCTCGATGCCGCCGGCAAGGTGACGTCGGGACGGGCCATGTTCGGCGGCTCGGACCTGCTGGCGCTCAGCGAGCGCGAGCTTGCGGAACAGCGCGGCCGCGAGCTTTCCATGATCTTCCAGAATCCGCGGACGGCGCTCAATCCCATCCGCCGCGTCGGCCAGCAGATTGCCGACGTGCTGGTGCGCCATGGTGGCGCCACGCGCGCCGATGCGCCGCGCGCTGCGATCGAGATGCTGAAGAAGGTGCGCATTCCCGATCCGGAACGCCGCGCCGAGGCCTATCCGTTCGAGCTGTCGGGTGGCATGTGCCAGCGCATCATGATCGCCGTGGCGCTGGCCTGCCGGCCGGCCTTGCTGATCGCCGACGAGCCGACGACCGGCCTCGACGTCACGACCCAGGCCGTGATCATGGACCTGATCGGCGAACTGGCGAGCGAAGCCGGCATGGCCACGATCTTCATCACTCACGATCTCGCGCTGGCTGCGGAATATTGCGACCGTATCGTGGTCATGCATGCCGGCCATATCGTCGAGGCGGCGCCGGGACTGGAGCTGTTCGAAAGCCCGCGGCACCCGTACTCGGCCAAGCTGCTGGCGGCGACGCCGGGCGAGACGGTGTCGCTCGAGGCGCTTGCCTCGATCCCCGGCGGCCTGCCCGACCTGCGCCGGACCGATCTTCCGCCCTGCCGCTACAGCGGCCGATGCGAGCGCAAGATCGATGATTGCGCCAAGCCGCTGCCGCACCGGCAGATCAACGAGCATCACGTCGTGTCCTGCTGGAATCTGCTATGAGCGACATCGCGCCCGGACCGATCCTCGATGTCGCCGAATTGGCCAAGCGCTTCACGATCGGCGCCAAGCAGAGCCTGCTGTCGCGCGCCACCTCGTACCGCAAGCCGGTGAAGCCGCTGCCGCAGCTTCACGCCGTGGACGAGGTGAGCTTCACCATTGGTCGTGGCGAGACGGTGGGGCTGGTCGGCGAGTCGGGCTGCGGCAAGTCCACCTTGGTGCGCCTGATCAACCGCCTGCTCGATCCCACCTCCGGCAGCATCCGCCTCGGCGGCGTGGAGATGGCGGATTTCAAGGCCAGCCATTTCGCCTCCAACCCGAACCGCGCGCGCATCCAGATGGTGTTCCAGGACGCGGGCGATTCGCTCAATCCGCGCTACACGGCGGCCGACGCCATCGCCGATCCGATCCGGCGCCTGCGGAAGATGTCGGGTGCGGACCTCAAGCTGCGCGTGGAGTTGCTCGCCGACATGACGGGCCTGCCGCGCGAGCTGCTGTCGCGCTTTCCGCACCAGCTCTCGGGCGGCCAGAAGGCGAGGGTGGGCATCGCCCGCGCCATTGCCGTCGAGCCGGAGCTGCTGATTCTCGACGAGCCGACGGCGGCGCTCGACGTCTCGGTGCAGGTGGTGATCCTGCAGCTCCTGCAGCAGCTCAAGCAGGAGCTGGGCATGAGCTACCTGTTCGTCAGTCACGATCTCAACGTCGTCCGGTTGCTCTGCGACCGCGTGCTCGTCATGTATCTCGGCAAGATCGTGGAAGAGGGCCCGGCCGGCGAGGTCTTCGCCGATCCGAAGCATCCCTATACGCGGGCCCTGATCTCGGCGATCCCGCAGGCCGATCCGGCCCAGCGGACGAGCCGCCTGCGGCTGGGCGGCGAGCCGCGCAGCCCGATCGATCCCGATCCGCGGGTCTGTCGCTTCTACGGCCGCTGCCCGGACGGCAATCCGCGCTGCGCCGAGGAGATGCCGGTCTTGCATTCGGCAGGTCCGGCGCGGCAGGTTGCCTGCCACTTCGCCTGAACGAAAAACGAAAGAAGGAACGCGATGGCCGAAAGCAAGCCTGACGTCGCCCGCATGGTCGAGGAGGGTGCGAAAACAATCGGCCTCACGATCGCGCCGGAATACCTCCCGAACGTGATCCTGAACGTCGAACGCTCCCTGATGATCGCCCGGCCGTTGCTCGAGCTGGATCTCGAGGATGATCTCATGTCGGGTCCGGTGTTCCGGCCATGAGCGATCCCACTTCGAAGACCGCAACTGCGACGGAGATCGCGGGCGCGGTGATGAGCGGCAAGGTCAAGGCCGCTTCCGTAATCGATGCCACCCTGAAGCGCATCGAGGCGTCTGAGCCGACCATCAACGCCTTCACCGATGTCCTGGCAGAGCGTGCCCGCAAACGTGCGGCGGAGATCGACGCGGGCCTGCATCGCGGGCCGCTGCTGGGCGTGCCCTTCGCCGTGAAGAACCTGTTCGACATCGCGGGCCTGCCGACGCGCGCCGGTTCCAAGATCAACATCGACGGTCCGAAAGCCGGGCGCGACGGCGCGCTGGTGCGCAAGCTCGAAGCGGCCGGCGCGATCCTGGTCGGCGGCCTCAACATGGGCGAGTACGCCTACGACTTCACCGGCGAGAACATCCACTACGGTCCCTCGCGCAACCCGCACGATCCGACGCGCATGTCGGGCGGGTCCTCGGGCGGCTCGGGTGCGGCGGTGGCTGCCGGCGAGGTGCCGCTGGCGCTGGGCTCCGACACCAACGGCTCGATCCGCGTGCCGTCCTCACTCTGCGGCCTGTTTGGCTTGAAGCCGACCTATGGACGGCTGAGCCGCGCCGGCTCGTTTCCGTTCGTGGATTCCTTCGATCATCTCGGCCCGATCGCCCGGTCGGCAGAGGACCTCGCGCTTTCCTTCGACGCCATGCAGGGCTGGGATCCGGATGACCCGGTCTGCACCGACCGGCCGGCCGATCCGACGCTGTCGCGCCTGATCGAGGGCGTCGACGGGCTGCGCATCGCCATCGCCGGCGACTATTTCGCCAAGGGCGGCGAGCCCGAGGCGTTCGAGGCCGTGGCGACCGTGGCCAAGGCGCTGGGCGCCACGAAGACCGTGGTGCTGCCGCAGGCGGCCGCGGCGCGCGCGGCGGCCTATGTCATCACCGCGATCGAGGGCGCTCAACTTCATCTGCCACGCCTGCGCACGCGACCGCAGGACTTCGATCCCGACACGCGCGAGCGCTTCATGGCGGGCGCGCTGCTGCCCGGTGCCTGGTACGTGAAGGCGCAGCGGTTCCGCCGTGACTATCGCGCCCATGTGCTGAAGCTGTTCGAAGAGGTCGACATCATCCTGGCGCCGGCCACGCCGTGCACGGCGCCGAAGCTCGGCCAGACGATGATGAAGCTGGGCGGGATCGAGCTGCCGGTGCGGGCCAATCTCGGCCTGTTCACCCAGCCGATCTCCTTCATCGGCCTGCCGGTCGCGGTGGCGCCGCTGCAGCGGCCCGGCGGCCTGCCTATCGGCGTGCAGCTCATCGCCAAGCCCTACAACGAACAGGCGGCGCTGCGCGTCGCCGCCCATCTGCAGAAGCTCGGCGTTGCCGCCGCGCCGCCCGCCTGAGGAGTCGACATGGAAATCAACATCCCCGAAGTCGTTGCCGAGGTGACCGCGGCGTTCAATCGCTACGAGGTGGCGCTCAACACCAATGACGTCGCGGTGCTGGACGAGCTCTTCTGGAAGAGCCCGCACACGCTGCGCTATGGCGTCGGCGAGCAGCTCTACGGCTACGACCAGATCGCGGCCTTCCGCTCTGGCCGCAATCCGCAGTTCGTGCAGGACCGCGACCTGCTGAAGCTTTGGGTCATCACCTACGGTCGCGACTTCGGCACGGCGAACTGCGAGTTCAAGCGGCACGGTGGGAACAAGACCGGCCGGCAGAGCCATACCTGGATGCGGACGCCTGAAGGCTGGCGCATCGTCGCCGCACACGTCTCCCTGCTGGGCGAGGCGACGCCGATGAAGAGCTGACCCTTTTGCGGAAGCCCTCCGCACGCCGTCGTCGTAAGCTCGGCGGCGCAGCAGGAGGCATCGATGGCAAAACCGTTCCAAGTTTCGCTGGCACCTGAAAAGCTTTGGCAGGCGATCAACCCGCTCAGCCTCTACCAGCCGGGTGCCCAGTTCGGCTTTTTCAACATCAATCTCGGCCAGACGTCGCGGCCCGACATCGAGCAGGAGATCCTCGAACGGGTGGGCAGCTACGGTCGGCAGCTCGGTCGCATCGGCGATGCGCTCGAGGTGCTCATGGATCACCTCAAACAGGGTGACCTCACCGACGCGGAGCGTGATACGCTGACCATTCTGCGTGGCCAGCTCGCCGAGGTGCGCAAGATCAAGAAGAGCGCGGACAAGACATGAAGAAGCTTCTGCTCACGCATGTGCCGCTGGCCCGGCGGCAATATTACGGCGCCCATGCTCTGGCGCGGCTGCAGGAACTGGTGGATGTCGTCCTGCACGAGGGCGAAGCGCCGCTCGATGCCCATGGCGTGATCGGCATGGCGCGCGGCGTCGATTTCATCGTAGCCGATCGGGCAACCGCGATACCGGCCCTCGTCTTCGAAAGCCTGCCGGGGCTGCGCGCGGTGATGCGCAGCGCCATCGACATCCGCAACATCGACGTTGCTGCCGCCACGAAGGCGGGCGTGCTGGTGACCCGTGCCGAGGCGGGCTTCGTCCAGTCGGTGGTCGAGCTGACCCTCGGCTTTCTGGTCGATCTCTCCCGCGGCGTCACGCGGGCGGCCTCGTCCTATCACGAAGGGACCAGGCCCGAGATCAAGGTCGGCCGGCAGTTGGGCGGATCGGCCGTCGGCATCATCGGCTATGGCCGCATCTCGCGCGCGCTGGCGCCCGTCCTGGCGCAGCTCGGCATGACCGTTCTCGTGTCCGATCCCTATGCGCAGGTCGACGACCCGCGCTTCGTGAAGCTGCCGCTGGAGGAGCTGCTGGCCAAGGCCGACTATGTGATCTGCCTCGCCATTGCCAACGAGGAGACCGAGAACCTGCTCGACGCGGCGGCTTTCGCGCGCATGAAGCCGGATGCCTTCTTCATCAATATGTCGCGCGGCAATCTGGTCGATGAGATGGCCCTGGCAAAGGTCCTGGCCGAGGGTCGCATCGCCGGCGCGGCGATGGATGTCGGCCGCGCGCCCGATCAGATGCCGTCGCCCGAGTTGGCGCACCTCCCCAACGTGATCGCCACGCCGCATATCGGTGGCCTCACGCCGCCCGCCAGCGAAAGCCAGGCGATGGACACGGTTCGCCAGGTAGAGGCGCTGGTGAAGGGCGAAGTCCCGCCGGGGGCCGCCAATCTTGCGGGTTGGACGCGTCGCACCTGAGGGCGGGGTTGAAAAGGCCGGATAGGCAGCGCATGTGCAATTCATGCGCGCGCCGAAGGACCTGATTGCCGTCCACGTCCCGTCCGAGGACCTGGGGGATTACAACCTCACCCAGACCGGTTGGTACGCGATGGATGACGGCGACCATCCCATCCTCGGGCCCTTCGAGAGCCTTGCCCAATGTGACAGGGCGATACGTGACAGGCTTCAGCAACAGAAGTCCTGATTTCGCGCCGATGCGGTTGGTTTTCCGAGATTATTCTGGGTTATTTGCACATCGGCCGCGACCACATGACCTGCGCGTGTAACTCAATTTTTATGATCCGGCGCGGAGTTCGCGCGTAGAATGGAGGGTGTGTGGGTACCTCTGCTGCGCCTTCTTGGGAAATTGGGTGCGCGGAATACGCCTTGGGGTAGGCCTATGAATATCGGCACTTATTCGCAGCCCGAAGTGGCTGCGCCGTCGAACTGGTATGTCGGCGCCATGGAGCATCTGGTCGGCGTCGTGCAGGCGTTGTCGCTGGCGCGCGACCTGCAGCTCATCATGGACATCGTCCGGCACGCTGCCCGTGAACTGACGGGCGCCGATGGCGCGACCTTCGTGCTGCGGGACGGCGACAAGTGCTTCTACGCGGAAGAAAACGCCATCGAGCCGCTGTGGAAGGGGATGCGCTTCCCGTTGGAAACCTGCGTCAGCGGCTGGGCGATGATCAACCGGCAGGCTGCCGTCATTCCCGACATCTACGTGGATCCCCGCATTCCGGCGGATGCCTATCGACCGACCTTCGTGAAGAGCCTGGCCATGGTGCCGATCCGCACCATCGCTCCGATCGGCGCCATCGGCAATTACTGGGCGAAGAATCACCACCCGACGCCTGAACAGGTGAAAGTGCTGCAGACCCTGGCCGACGTGACGGCGGTCGCCATGGAGAACGTGGAAGTCCTCAACAATCTCGAGAAGCTGGTGGCGGAACGCACGGCCGCCCTCAAGGCGACGAACGGCCGCCTCGAGGCCGAGGTCGAGCGGCGCCGGCAGGCTGAGGAGAGTGCCCATCGCCAGTCGATCACCGACGAGCTGACGGGCCTCCACAATCGTCGCGGCTTCTTCCACTTCGCGACCCTGCAGCTCAAGCAGGCCTGCCTGGCCAACCAGGGCAGCTGGTTGCTGTTCGCCGATGCCGACGGCCTCAAGACGGTCAATGACCGGGACGGCCATGAAGCCGGCGATCGCCTGCTGATCAGCGTGGCCAAGGCGCTGCGACATGCGTTCGACGGTGAGGAGATCGTCGGCCGGCTGGGTGGCGACGAATTCGCGGTCTATGCCTCAGGGGCCGGTCGGTCGGCGGCGGAGCTTCGGCAGCGTCTCGCCGATGCGGTCGAGCACGTCAATCGCACCGATGGCATGAACATCTCGATCAGCATCGGCATCACGCGCTGCGAGCCCGACGGCGCGATCCCGTTCGAAGATCATCTGCGCCTCGCCGACAATGCGATGTATGTCGAGAAGCAGGCGAAGCGCCCGAACGCAGCACGGCAGCTCGACGCCTGACGCCGCCAAAGGAGGCGCCGGGCACTGGCTGCCGGCGCCTCAGTTGTCCCAGGGCTAGTTGCCCGGGCCGCGTTCCATCGAGAAGGGCTGCCAGCGCTGCAGCTTGGATTTCTCCAGCACCATCGGATTGACGCAGGCGCGCGGCCACTTGCCGCCCAGCACCAGCGAGAGCTCCGCGCCGACGCGACGCTTGCGCGCCAGGTCGAAGCGGCTCGATGCCGAGGCGACGTGCGCGGTCAGGATCACATTGTCCATGCCCAGCAGCGGATTGTTGTGGCCGACCGGCTCGGTCTCCAGCACGTCGAGGCCGGCGCCAGCGATCCAGCCTTCCTGCAGCGCCTTGATCATGGCCGGCTCGTCGACCGTCGAGCCGCGGCCGGTGTTCACGAACAGCGCCGTCTTCTTCATCTGGCGGAAGTGCTGTTCCTTCATCAGGTGATGGGCGTCCTTGGTGCCGGGCGCGTGCATGCTCACGATGTCGGAGCGCTGCAGCAGTTCGTCGTAGCCGACCGGCTGCACGCCGTAGTCGGACATGACCAGCTCCTCGATGTAGGGATCGTAGGCCAGCATCTGGAAGCCGAAGGGCGCGGCGCGCTTGGCCACGGCGCGGGCGACATGGCCGAAGGAGATGAAGCCAAGCGTCATGCCCATCAGGCGCGGGAACTGGTAGAGGTGCGGCCGGCCCTTGGCCCACTCGCCCTTGCGGACCATCTGGTCCTGCACCACGAGGCGCCGCCAGCTCGCCAGGATGAGCGTCATGGCGTGGTCGGCCACTTCCTCGATGAAGGTGTCGGGCACGTTGGTGACCGGGATGCCGAGCTGGGTGGCCGCGTCCACGTCGACCGAGTCGACGCCCACGCTACCCAGCGACACGACCTTCAGCTTCTTTCCGGCCTCGATCACCTTGGCGGTAATGCGCGGGCGGCCCTTGCCGTAGATGGCGTCGGCATCAGCGACAGCCTTGATGAGCTCCGCCTCGTCGCCCGAAACCTCGACGATCTCCGCGCCAATGGCGCCGAGTGTCTCCATTTCCAGCGAATGGTCGGTCTTGCCCGGCCCGGTCGTCACGATCTTGAAACGCGCCACGTGTTGTCTCCTCCGTCAATTTGGCGGCACTCTAGCGCAATCCTGCGGCCGTCCAACCACGGTGAATGAGCATGCCTGCGCCCAAGAATGTGTTGTTGATCGTCGTCGACCAGTGGCGTGGCCTGATGCTGCCCAAGCTCGGGGCGGACTACCTGAAGCTGCCGAATATCGACCGGTTGTGCGCCGAGGGCGTCACTTTCCGCAATCACTTCACCCAGGCCGTGCCCTGCGGCCCGGCACGCGCCAGCCTGCTGACCGGCCAGTACCTGATGAATCATCGCGCGGTGCAGAACACGATTCCGCTGTCGTCGCGCTTCACCAACCTGGCGCACGAGCTGCGCCGCGGCGGCTACGATCCGGCGCTGGTCGGTTACACGACGACAACGCCCGATCCGCGCCAGACCGCGCCCAACGATCCGCGCTTCTTCGTGCTGGGCGACATCATGGACGGCTTCCGCTCGGTCGGCGCCTTCGAGAACCGCGACGCCTATTTCGGCTGGGTGGCGGGGCAGGGCTTCGAGTTGCCAAAGAACCGCGACGACGTCTGGTTGCCGCGCGGAGAATTAGGGGGCGAGCCGGGTGCCGGCGCAACCGCGCGCCCGGCCGTGATCCCGAAGGAGTTGTCCGATACGGCCTGGTTCACCGAGCGCGGGCTTGCCTACCTGCGCGGCCGCGCCGGCAAGCCGTGGTTCCTGCATCTCGGCTACTACCGGCCGCATCCGCCCTTCATTGCGCCCGAGCCCTACAATTCGATGTATCGGCCCGAGGACATGCCGAAGCCGGTGCGCGCCTCGTCGGCGGCGGAGGAAGGCCGGCAGAACGCGCTGCTCGACTACTATGTGAAGAACGTCAAGCAGGCGTCCTTCTTCCAGGACGGGCAGGACCTCGCCTCGGACATGACCGAGGAACAGGTGGCGCAGATGCGCGCCACCTATTGCGGACTGATGACCGAGATCGACGATCACCTCGGTCGCGTGTTCGACTACCTGAAGCAGACCGGCCAGTGGGACGACACGCTGATCGTCTTCACCTGCGATCACGGCGAGCAGGGTGGCGACCATCACCTGCTCGGCAAGATCGGCTACTTCGACGAGTCCTACCGCATCCCGATGATCATCCGCGACCCGCGGGAAGAGGCCAACGGCGCGCGCGGCACCATTGTCGAGCGCTTCACCGAAACCATCGACACGATGCCGACCATCCTCGACTGGATGGGCCTGCCGGTGCCGCGCCAGTGCGACGGCCGCTCACTGTTGCCCTTCTGCGAAGGCACCGTGCCGGCCGACTGGCGCACAGAGGTGCATTACGAGTTCGACTTCCGCGACCTCCACTACAGCAAGCCTGAATCGGCGCTGGGCGTGCCGATGGACAAGTGCGCGCTGGCCGTCGTGCAGGATGAGAAGTTCAAGTACGTGCACTTCGCGGCCCTGCCGCCGCTGCTGTTCGACCTCGCCAAGGACCCCGGCCAGTTCGTCAATTGCGCTGCCGATCCAGCCTACGCCGCGACGGTCGCCGAATATGCCCGCAAGATGCTGGACTGGCGCCTGGGCTTCGCCGAACGCAGCCTGACCGGCTACCGCGCCACGCCGCAGGGGCTGGAGGTGCGCGCGGCCTGAGCGGACGCTAAGCTGGGCGGTATGAAAGAGGAAACGTACCGCCGGGCCGAAGCCGGGTTGCATCACCCGGCGAACCGCTCGCCCGACTACAAGTCCACGGTCAGCCGCTCGCCGTCGAAGCCGGCGATCGTACTGCCGCACACCCTGTCGGAGATCACCGGGCCGCTGCTGCGCGAGGAGCGGCTGGATTCGGGTGAGAACGATCTCACACGCCGGCGTATGGGCGAGCCCTTGGGGGAACGCATCATCGTCCAGGGCCGCGTGCTGGATGAGGACGGCAGGCCGGTCCCCGAGGCACTGGTCGAGATCTGGCAGTGCAATGCCGCCGGCCGCTACCATCATCCCGGCGACCAGCACGACGCGCCGCTCGATCCGAATTTCTACGGCGGGGGCCGTGCGCGTGCCGATGCCGAAGGCAATTACAGGTTCGTCACCATCAAGCCCGGCGCCTATCCGTGGGGCAACCATCACAATGCGTGGCGGCCGGCGCATATCCATTTCTCGCTGTTCGGGCCGGCCTTCGCCACGCGCCTGATCACGCAGATGTATTTCCCGAACGATCCGCTGTTGGCCTTCGACCCGATCTACAATTCGGTGCCCGAGGGCGCACGGGCGCGTCTGCAGGCAGCTTTCGATATGGAAGCGACCCAGCCCCAATGGGCGCTGGCCTATCGCTTCGACATCGTGCTGCGCGGCCGCGACGCCACGCCGATGGAGAACACATGAGCCGCGCGCTGACGCCGTCGCAGACGATCGGGCCGTTCTATTTCGGCACCCTCGCCAACGCCTATCGTCACGACCTGGCAGCGCCGGGCGTCGCGGGCGAGAGGATCGAGATTGCGCTCACCTTGCACGATACCGAAGGCGCGATCGTGCCCGATGGATTGCTCGAGATATGGCAGGCCAACAGTCATGGCCGCTACAACCATCCCGAGGATCGCCGCAACCTGCCGCTCGATCCAGGTTTCGAAGGCTATGGCCGCGCCTCGACCGACAAGAGCGGGTGCGCGCGCTTCGGCACGGTGAAGCCCGGCCGCGTGCCGTGGCCGGCCGGCGGCCTGCAGGCGGCGCACATCAACATCTCGGTGTTCGCGCGCGGTGTCTTGAACCGTCTCGCGACGCGCCTCTATTTCGATGGCGATCCGGCGCTGGCCGAAGATCCCGTGCTGAAGCTCATCGAGCCGGCGCGGCGCGCCACGCTGATCGCGACGCGCGATGGCGACGGCGTGTGGTGGCTGCCGATCCATCTGGGCGGTCCGAACGAAACCGTGTTCTTCGACTGTTGAGCCCATGACCGTTCGTCTCGTCTCTGCGTTGGGCTCATCGGCGGCGACCGCCGATTGCTTCTCCGACACCGCCACCTTGCGCCACATGCTGCGCTTCGAGGCGGCCCTTGCCGAAGCGACGGCGGCGGCTGGCCTGATCCCGAAGCGGGCCGCGTCGGTCATCGTCAAAGCCTGCGATCCGTCTTTCTACGATCCCGCGCCGCTCGCCGCCGCCGCGCGCCGGACCGCGACGCTCACCGTGCCGGTCGTGAAGGCGCTGACCGAGCAGGTGCGCCGTCAGGATGCTAAGGCTGCCGACTATGTCCATTGGGGCGCCACCAGTCAGGACGTGCTCGACACCGCGATGGTGCTGCAGCTCGGCGAGGCGCTACCGCCGCTCCTGAAGGCGCTCGACGGCATCGTCTCGGCCTTCGCGCGGCTGGCGAAGAAGCACCGCGCGACGCCGATGCTGGGCCGCACCCTGCTGCAGCCGGCGACGCCATTGGCGCTGGGGCAAAAGATTGCCGGCTGGGCCTCCGACGTCGAGCGCGCCAAGCGTCGGCTGGCGGAGAGTTTCTCGGAAACGCAGATCGTGCAGTTCGGCGGCGCCTCGGGAAGCCTGACGGCGCTGGGTCCGGAAGCCGAGAAGGTGATGAAGGTGCTGGCGAAGCAGCTGAAGCTCGCGCTGCCGCCCGGACCTTGGTTCACGCAACGCGTACGCGTCGCGGCCCTGGCGCAGGATTGCGCCCTGGTCGTCGGCGCGCTCGCCAAGGCATCGCGCGACATCGCTCTGATGATGCAGGTCGAAGTGGGCGAGGCGGCCGAGCCGTCAGGGCCCGGCCGCGGCAGCTCTTCGACCATGCCGCACAAGCGCAACCCGGTCAGCGCCGCGCTCATCCTGTCGGCGGCGACGCGGGCGCCGATGCTGGCTGCGACGATCGTGGCGGCGATGCCGCAGGAGCATGAGCGCGCGCTGGGCGGCTGGCAGGCCGAATGGCCGACCCTCTCGGCGCTGGTCGAATGCCTGGGCTCGGCCGTCGAGGCGATGGCCGAAGTCGCGTCGGGGCTCACCATCGATCCCGACGCGCTGCAGGCCAACATGGATGCCGCCGAAGCCGCCGTGCTCGCCGAACGCGCGACCTTCCTGCTGGCGGCGAAGATGGGCAAGCACGAGGCCCACGCGCTGGTCGAGAAGGCGCTGGCCAAAGGCGGCTCCTTCATCGAGGCGCTCGGCCGGCTCGAGAAAGAGCTGGCCGACGAAGCGGCTCTCCTCGGCTATTCGCCGAAATTCGTCGATCGACTGCTGGCAGACCTCAAGCGCCGCTGAGCTAACCCGGCCCGGCGCCCTGGGTGCCGACATAGACGGCGTAGAGCGATTGGCTCGCCGCCATGAACAGCCGGTTCCGCTTCGGGCCGCCGAAGCAGATGTTGCCGCAGACTTCGGGCAGGCGGATGCGGCCCAGTAGCTTGCCCTCCGGCGACCAGACCGTGACGCCGCTGTAGCCGAGATTACGGCCGGCATTGCTCGAGGCCCACAGGTTGCCGTTGACGTCGGTGCGGACGCCGTCGGGCCCGCACTTGATGCCGTCGATCATGAAGTCGGCGAACAGCTTGCCGTTGGTGAGCTTGTTGTCGGTGCCGACGTCGAACACATGGACGTCACCCTTGCCGCCCGGGCCGGTGTCGCCGGGTCCCTTGCCGGTGCTGGCGACATAGAGCTTCTTGTAGTCGGGTGAGAAGCAGAGCCCGTTCGGGTCCGGCACCTGATCTTCCGTGACGACGAGATCGATCCTGCCGCTGGGATCGATGCGGTAGCAGTTGGTCGGCAGCTCGCGGCGCGCCGTGCCGATGCCCGGCGGCTGGCCGAGCCGGGGATTGAGCCGGCCGTTGGCGTTGCTCGGCCCGCCTGCGACGTCGGGTGTGCCTTCATAGAGCTGGCCGCCATAGGGCGGATCGGTGAACCAGTAGCTGCCGTCGGGATGGGCCGCGACGTCGTTGGGCGAGTTCAACTTCTTGCCCTGGTAATTGTCGGCCAGCACGGTGGCCGAGCCGTCGAGCTCGTAGCGCACGACCCGCCGCGTCAGGTGCTCGCAGGAAATCTGCCGGCCCTGGAAATCGAATGTGTTGCCGTTGCTGTTATTGGACGGCGTGCGAAAGACGCTCACATGGCCATCGTCCTCCAGCCAGCGCATCTGGCGGTTGTTGGGAATGTCGCTCCACAGGAGATAGCGGCCCTGGGCGTTCCAGGCGGGACCCTCCGACCACAGCGCGCCGGTCCACAGCCGCGTGATGGCAGTGTTCGGCTGGGTGATCGCGTTGAAGGCGGGATCGACCGTGATCATGTCGGGATCGCGGAAGTAGGTGGTTGGCGCGCCGTTGGGGCCGAAGTCGCGGGGAGGAGTTGTGACGGTGCTGGCCGGCACGGCTGGAGAGTTGGGGGCGGCGGGTGCTGGGGCAGCCGGCGTCTGGGCGCGAAGTATGGCCGGTGCCATCGCGACGGCGCCGGCAGTTGCGATGAGGCCGCGGCGTGACAGATCTGTGCCGCTCTTCTGCTGCGTCATGGTCGTCTCCTCCGGGATTTTTGTTTGTGCGATCGACGCAACGCGACGCTACGCAACCGCGAGGCTAGGCCCGCCGGTATCCGACGACAACGTGCGCGAGCGCACCTCTCGGAGGGCCCAAATGTAGGCGGCCGATCTTGAACCTCTTTCGCGCGTCCCCTAGATTTCGGGCTGGCCGACGAGGCGGCCACCTGTCCGCGGAAAGGGCTCAGCCCGCCTTTCATCATTGATTGGTCTTTCGACCTTTCCTGCCCGCGAGCGGACGCCGGGCTTACGGAAAGGGAGAAACATGTCTGCCACCGACAGTACGCGCGCGTTGCCCGCGCGACCCTCCAAGGAACATCTGCGCAAGCAGGCCAAGCGTCTGGCCAAGGAGAAATCGCTGGGTCTTGCCGAGGCCCAGCGCGCGATTGCGGCTCGCTACGAGGCTCCTGATTGGGCCGAGCTGATGCGGCGGGTCGACCAGGCGCGGGGCGGCGAACCGCGTCTCTCGCCGCTGTCGGCCGCCGCGCGTGCCGGCGATGTCGCTTCTGTCCGGCGGTTGCTGGGCGAAGGACAGGCCGTCGACGGCGAGGCCGGCGATCGCGGCACACCGTTATGGCAGGCCTGCGCCAGCAAGGCGCCCGATGAAGTGCGTCTCGCGATTGTCGATGCGCTGCTCGTCGCCGGCGCCAATCCCCGCAACGATTCGGCGGGTGAGACGGCGCTGCATGCCGCGGCGGCCCGCGGTCCGCTGGCGCTGGTGGAACGGCTGATCGTGGGCAATGCCCTCGAATGGCAGGGCGACCGCAAGGGACGATCGCCGCTTGCCGCTGCGAAGCGTGGCACGGCAACCGACAAGTCAGCGATCGTCGAGCTGCTCGACCGCCCGACGATTCGCGACGCTTCGTTTCGTGCGGCCGTGAAGGCCCTGCAAAGCGGAGACTTGCCAAGCCTTGTTCGCCAGCTCGACGCAGAGCCGCGGCTGCTGCGGGATCGCATTCTCGAGCCGGAAGCCTATCGACAGGCGAGCCGTCCGCAATATTTTCGCGACCCCAAGCTCTTCTGGTTCATCGCCAACAACCCGACCTTGATGAAGCGCATGCCAGAAAACATGGTCGAGATCGCGCAAGCCATGATTTCGCGCGGCGTCGAGGCGGCCGATCTCGACTATGCGCTGGAGCTGGTGATGACCAGTGCGCCGGCGCGAGAGCAGGGGCTGCAGTTGCCGCTGCTCGAATGCCTGGTGAAGGCCGGCGCTTCCGCGAGCCGCCGGGCGCTCGACATGACGCTGGCGCATCGGGAATTGGAACCTGTGCGGGCTCTGCTGTCGGCCGGATTGCCGATGACGGCGGCCCTTGCCGCTTCACTCGGCCATGTCGACCGGCTTCCTTCCTTGCTCAGAGAAGCGTCCCAGGACGAGAGACAGCGCGCGCTGGGGCTGGCAGTCATCAACCACGAAGTCGAAGCGGCGCGGATGGCGCTCGAGGCTGGCGCGGATCCGAACGTGTTCCTCCCCGTGCATGCCCACAGCCTGCCGATGCACCAGGCGGCCGGCGACGACAATCTCGAGATGCTCGACCTGCTGCTGGCGTATGGGGCGCGACACGACATTCCGGACAAGCTCTGGGGCGGCAAGCCGCTCGGCTGGGCGATCCATGGCGGGCACATGCGCACACGCACCCGTCTCGAAGAGCTCGAACGTCGGGACGCCTAGACGTACGCGACCTTCAGGATCTCGATCTCTTCCTCGCCGCCGGGCGTGTTCATGCGCACGGCGTCGCCTTCGTGCGCGCGCATGAGGGCGCGGGCGATGGGGGAGATCCAGCTTACATGGCCGCTGCCGGGATCGACCTCGTCGACGCCCACGATCTTGATCGTGCGCTCCTCGTCCTTCGAGTTGACGTAGGTCACGGTGGCGCCGAAGAACACCTGATCGGTCTTGGGTCGCTTCGCCGGGTCGACGACCTCCGAGCGCTCCAGCCGCTTGCTCAGGAAGCGGATGCGGCGGTCGATCTCACGCAGGCGCTTCTTGCCGTAGAGATAGTCGCCGTTCTCCGAGCGGTCGCCGTTGGCGGCTGCCCACGACACGACCTGTACGACCTCGGGCCGTTCCTTGCGCATGAGCGACATCAGTTCCTCCCGCATGCGCTCGAAGCCCTGCGGGGTCATGTAGTTCTTCGCGCCAGCCGGTAGTCCGCCCACATCGTCGGGGAGGTCGTCCTCGTCGCCGTCGTCGCTTTCCTTGGTGAAGGCCTTGCTCATTTCGATCCTTAATCTATCAAATCGGGGCCGATGACCACCAGTCCATCCCCCCGCATGCAACGCGCGTCCGGCGAAAGCCGTGTCGCCTTCGACCTGCGGGACGGGAAGACCCGTCTGGGCGACCTCTATCAACGCGATCCCTGCCGGGTCTTGTTCCCCAAGTCCGAGCCGGCCGAACCGCTGCAGGCGGTGATGATCACCACCTCGGGCGGCGTGACGGGCGGCGATGCCCTGAAGATGGCGGTCGAGATCGGGCCCGGCGCCGAGGCGGTGGCGACCACGCAGGCCGCCGAGAAGATTTATCGCGCTTCGCGGGGCAGCGATCCCTGCACGATCGACGTGAATGTACGGGTCGCCGAGGGTGCAATCCTCGACTGGCTGCCGCAGGAGACCATCGTCTTCGAAGGTGCTCGGCTGAAGCGTCGGACGGTCGCCGAAGTCGTCGAAGGCGGCTCGCTGCTGGCCTGCGAGATGGTGGTCCTGGGTCGTGGCGCCTCGGGCGAGCGCTTCACGTCGGGCTTGTTGCTGGATGCTTGGTCGGTGCGCCGCCCTGGCCGGCTGGTCTGGACCGACACGCTGCGGGTCGAGGGCGAGACGCCGGACGGTGCGGGTTTCGGCACGGCCAATGCGCTGGCGACCGTGATCGGCGTGTGGGATGCGCCGCAGCCTCATTTCGAGAAGGCGCGCACCTTGCTCGACGCTGCAGACAAGGTGCGCGCCGGAGTCACTCTGGTGAACGGCATCATGGTCGCGCGCCTGCTGGGCGAAGCGACCGAAGTGCGCCATGCGACGATCCGCTTTCTCACCGAGTTCCGCGGTCGCCGCTTGCCGCGCGTTTGGCACGTTTGATGCAGACTTCGTCGCGCTATAGTCGGAACCAACCGGCCGGGGGAAACGAATGAATTTGACGCCGCGCGAGAAAGACAAGCTCCTGGTGGCCATGGCCGCCATCGTGGCGCGCCGTCGCCTGGAGCGAGGCGTGAAGCTCAACTATCCCGAGGCCGTGGCGCTGATCACCGATTTCGTCGTCGAGGGCGCGCGCGACGGTCGCTCGGTCGCCGACCTGATGCGGGACGGCGCGCATGTGATTTCCCGGGCGCAGGTGATGGACGGCATCGCCGACATGCTGGCCGAGATCCAGGTTGAGGCGACCTTTCCCGACGGCACCAAGCTCGTCACCGTCCACGCCCCGATTCGCTAAGGAGAGACGCCATGATTCCGGGTGAAATCTTCCCCAGCGCCGGCGAGCTCGAACTCAACAAGGGCCGCAACCCGATCACCATCGAGGTCGCCAACACCGGCGACCGGCCGATCCAAGTCGGCAGCCACTATCATTTCTTCGAGACCAACGACGCGCTGAAGTTCGACCGCAAGCGCGCGAAGGGCATGCGGCTCGACATCGCCGCCGGCACCGCCGTGCGCTTCGAGCCCGGGCAGTCGCGCACCGTGCGGCTCACGCCCTACATGGGCGGCCGCGAGAGCCACGGCTTCCAGGGCAAGGTGGGCGGCAAGCTCGGCCCCATCGCCAAGGTCGGGCCGTCGAACGAAGGCCCGACGCGCATCTCTCGCGCGGCCTATGTCCACATGTTCGGGCCCACCGTCGGCGACAAGGTGCGGCTGGCCGATACCGATCTCTTCGTCGAGGTCGAGAAGGACCACACGATCTACGGCGAAGAGGTGAAGTTCGGCGGCGGAAAGGTGATCCGCGACGGCATGGGCCAGAGCCAGAAGACGCGCGCGCAGGGCGCGGTCGACACGGTCATCACCAATGCGCTGATCATCGATCACTGGGGCATCGTGAAGGCCGATATCGGCCTCAAGGGCGGCGTGATCGTGGCCATCGGCAAGGCCGGCAATCCCGACGTCCAGCCGGGCGTCGACATCGTCATCGGGCCCGGTACCGAGGCAATCGCGGCCGAGGGCAAGATCATCACCGCCGGCGGCATCGACTGCCACATCCACTTCATCTGCCCGCAGCAGATCGACGATGCGCTCTACAGCGGCGTTACGACCATGATGGGCGGCGGCACCGGTCCGGCGCACGGCACGCTCGCCACGACAGTCACGCCGGGGCCCTGGCACATGGGCCGCATGCTGCAGGCCGCCGAAGGCCTGCCGATGAACCTCGGCTTCTTCGGCAAGGGCAACACCAGCAAGCCCGCCGGCATCAAGGAGCAGATCGAGGCCGGCGCCTGCGGTCTCAAGCTGCACGAGGACTGGGGCACGACCCCGGCGGCCATCGACAACTGCCTCGCCGTCGCCGATCGCTACGACGTGCAGGTGGCGATCCACACCGACACGCTGAACGAATCGGGCTTCGTCGAGACGACGCGCGCCGCCTTCAAGGGCCGCACCATCGCGACCTTCCACACCGAGGGTGCGGGCGGCGGACATGCGCCGGACATCATCCGCCTCGCGGGCGAGAAGAATGTGCTGCCCAGCTCGACCAATCCCACGATGCCCTACACGGTGAACACCGTGGACGAGCATCTCGACATGCTGATGGTCTGCCATCATCTCGACGCCGCCATCCCCGAGGACGTGGCCTTCGCCGAGAGCCGCATCCGCAAGGAGACCATCGCGGCGGAGGACATCCTCCACGACATGGGCGCCTTTTCAATGATGTCGTCGGACAGCCAGGCGATGGGCCGGGTCGGCGAAGTCGTGATCCGCACCTGGCAGACCGCCGACAAGATGAAGAAGCAGCGCGGGCGCCTGAAGGAAGAGACCGGCGACAACGACAATTTCCGCGTGAAGCGCTACGTCGCCAAGTACACGATCAATCCCGCCATCACCCACGGCATTGCCAAGCATGTCGGCTCGGTCGAGGTCGGCAAGCGCGCCGATCTTGTCATGTGGTCGCCGGCCTTCTTCGGCGCCAAGCCCGACATGGTGCTGATCGGCGGTTCCATCATCGCGGCCCCCATGGGCGATCCCAACGCCTCGATCCCGACGCCGCAGCCGGTGCATTACCGGCCGATGTTCGGCGCCTTCGGCCGCAGCCTGGTGACCAGCCCTGTGCTGTTCGTCTCGCAGGCTTCCATCACCAAGGGCGTCGCGAAGAAATGGGGGCTTACCCGTTCGCTGCTGCCGGTGAAGGGCACGCGCAAGATCGGCAAGAAGAACATGGTGCACAATTCGACCTGCCCGAGGATCGACGTCGATCCGGAGACCTACGAGGTGCGGGCCGATGGCGAGCTACTGACCTGCGAGCCGGCTACGTCGCTGCCGATGGCGCAGCGTTACTTCCTGTTCTAGCCATGAAGCGCGCCATTGAAGTCGTGCGCGCCGGCCGTTGGCCGATGGCGGAGCGCACGGACACCGTGACCCTCCTGTTCGACGATCGCTACCGCCGGCGCCTGCGCATGCTGGGTGATGGCGGGCTCGACTTCCTGCTCGACCTGGTCGAGCCCGTCGTGCTGCACCAGGGCGACGGGCTGAAGCTTGAGGAGGGCGGCTTCGTCGAGGTGAAGGCGGCGGACGAAGACCTCGTCGAGGTGCGCGGCCGCGATGCCGCATCCTTCGCGCGGCTGGCCTGGCATCTCGGCAATCGCCACCTGCCGACCCAGATCGACAGCGACCGCATCCTGATCCGCGACGACCATGTCATCGTCGACATGCTGAAGGGTCTGGGCGCCGAGGTGCGCAAGGTGCGTGTGCCGTTCGACCCGGAAGGCGGCGCCTACGGCCAGCACAATCACGATACCGGCCATCGCCACGGCGGGCTGCATCCGGAGCGTCATGGCTGATGTGAAGGGTAGCGACCCGCTCTACCGGCTGCTGGCCTGGCTCTCGCCGGCCTATCCGATCGGCGCGTTCAGCTACAGCCATGGCGTCGAGACGGCGGTCGAAGAGGGCCTCATCCGGGATCGCGCGTCGCTGGTCGCCTGGCTGGACAGTGTGCTTCGGCGCGGGACGGGCGCCGTCGATGGCGCGCTGTTCGCGGCCGCCTGGCGCGCTGCCGGTGCGGACGATTGGCCGGCGTTCGACGCCATTGCCGAGCGCGCCGCCGCCTGGCGCGGAACCGCGGAGATGGCGCTGGAATCGCGCCAGCAGGGCGGTTCGTTCCTGTCGATCACCCGCACCGCCTGGCCGCATGCCGCGCTCGACGAGGTGCATCGGCGGCTGGACGGCGAACTGGCCCTGCCGGTCGCCGTGGCGCTGGCCGCGTCGGTTCATGGCATCGCGCTCGAACAGGCATTGGTGGGCTATCTCCACGCATTCACCGCCAATCTGATCTCGGCCGCCCTGCGGGCGGTGCCGCTCGGCCAGACCGACGGCCAGATTGCCTTGGCAGCGCTCGAAGTGGCGGTTAACGATACGAGCCAGGCCGCGATCGCGGTCGCTTCGCTGGACGAGGTCGGGACGGCAACGCCGTTGCTCGATTGGTGCTCGCTCCGTCACGAAACCCAATACACACGGCTTTTCCGTTCATGACAGCCCTTATGGCTCTTCTTCTGACGATCGGCGTCGGCGCCGGTGCCGTCATCCACGCAATGTGGGGGCTCGGCAGCCATTGGCCGGAAGCCAGCGAGGAGGCCCTGGCGCGCAGTGTCGTGGGCGACGGTCGGCATCGCATGCCACCGCCCTGGCAGTGCTTCCTCGTGGCCTTCGGGCTGGCCCTGGTGGCCCTGTGGCCGTGGTATGTGATCGGCCGAATCCACGAGCCGGTCGTGCTGGCCGGCACCTACGCGATTGCCGGTATCTTCATGGCGCGCGGCATCGCGGGCTTCAGCGCGCGCTGGCGGACGCATTTCACGACCGAGCCGTTTGCCACGCGCAACCGGAAATACTATTCGCCTTACTGCCTCTTGCTGGGCGTGGGATACATCGCCCTGGTGGCCGGAGAACTGGACAAATGAGCCTGCGTGGTCCGCTTAGAGTGGGGGTCGGCGGCCCCGTCGGATCGGGCAAGACCGCCCTGGTCGAGCGCCTGTGCAAGCGCATGCGCGAGACCTACGACATCGCCGTCGTCACCAACGACATCTACACCAAGGAAGACGCAGAGTTCCTGACCCGCGCCGGCGCGCTGGCGCCCGAGCGTATCGTCGGCGTCGAGACCGGCGGCTGCCCGCACACGGCGATCCGCGAGGACGCGTCGATCAACCTCGCCGCAGTCTCCGACATCGTGCGCAAGTGGCCCGATCTCGAGGTCATTTTCGTCGAATCCGGCGGCGACAATCTCGCCGCGACCTTCTCGCCCGAGCTGGCCGATCTCACGATCTACGTGATCGACGTCTCGGCCGGCGAGAAGATCCCGCGCAAGGGCGGGCCCGGCATCACCCGGTCCGACCTGCTGGTGATCAACAAGATCGACCTCGCCCCCCTGGTCGGCGCCGATCTTGGTGTCATGGACCGCGACGCCCGCCGGATGCGCGGCCAGCGGCCCTTCCTTTTCTCCAATCTCAAGGACAATAAGGGCGTGGACGACATCGCGGCTTTCATCGTGCGGCAGGGTGGCCTGCCGGCCCGGCTGAACTAGAGGACAGGAGTACCCAATGAACATTCGATCGATCCGCTTGGCGGCTCTGCTGGTGACGGTGGCAAGTCCCGTCCTCGCCCATTCGGGACATGAAGCCTCGGGATTTGCCCATCCCTTCACCGGACTGGATCATTTGCTGGCGATGGTCGGCGTCGGCGTCTGGGCCTCGCTGCTGGCCGTGAAGCGTCCGGCTGCCGCCTACCTGGTGCCGGCGTCCTTCATCGCAATGATGCTTGTCGGGGCAGCTGCCGGATTCGCAGGCATTAAATTGCCTCTCACGGAGGCGGCTATCGTCGCGTCGGTCCTGATCCTAGGCGCCCTTATCATAGCTGCAGTGCGCCTCCCGTCTGCGGCCGCCATGGCTGTCGTCGGACTTTTTGCAGTGTTCCATGGCTACGCCCACGCTATCGAAGCGCCGGCGAGCGGGACCAGCCTCTACATCTTGGGATTCGTTGCGGCGACCGCCCTGCTGCATGCCGCCGGCCTGGGACTCGGATGGGTTGCACGCCGCTCCGTCGGCGACCTGGGATTGCGCGCCCTGGGCGGCGCGGTCATGGCCGGCGGCGCACTGGTCCTGATCGCCAACTAATCCTTTCCCCAAGGGCATCGGTTGGTTTGGCACGACTTTCGCTTTCCTTGATTTTTGGCGGGGAGAAACCGTCGAAGTTCAAGGAGAGCGGGATGAAGTTGGGAACACTCATGCGGACGGGCCTCGTCGCCGCCGGCCTCGTGGCCAGCGCGGCGACCAGCGCGTTTGCGCAGGCGGGGGACACGATCAAGGTCGGCATCCTCCATTCACTGTCGGGCACGATGGCGATCAGCGAGACGACCCTGAAGGACGTCGTGCTGATGATGGTCGAAGAGCAGAACAAGAAGGGCGGCCTGCTGGGCAAGAAGCTCGAGCCGGTCGTGGTCGATCCGGCGTCGAACTGGCCTCTGTTCGCCGAGAAGGCGCGCGAGCTGCTGCAGAAGGAAAAGGTCGCCGTGGTGTTCGGCTGCTGGACCTCGGTCAGCCGCAAGTCGGTTCTGCCGGTGTTCGAGGAGCTGAACGGCATCCTCTTCTACCCGGTCCAGTACGAGGGCCAGGAGAGCCAGCGTAACGTGTTCTACACCGGCGCCGCGCCGAACCAGCAGGCGATCCCGGCGGTCGACTACCTGATGAGCAAGGACGGCGGCGACGTGAAGCGCTGGGTCCTGGCAGGTACCGACTACGTCTATCCGCGCACGACCAACAAGATCCTCGAAGCGTACCTCCTCCAGAAGGGCGTTCCGAAGGAAGACATCATGATCAACTACACGCCGTTCGGTCATTCCGACTGGCAGTCGATCGTCGCCGACATCAAGAAGTTCGGCTCGGCCGGCAAGAAGACCGCCGTCGTGTCGACGATCAACGGCGACGCCAACGTTCCGTTCTACAAGGAGCTCGGCAACCAGGGCATCAAGGCCAAGGACATTCCGGTCGTGGCCTTCTCGGTCGGCGAAGAAGAGCTGGCCGGCATCGACACCAAGCCGCTGGTCGGCCATCTGGCGGCCTGGAACTACTTCCAGTCGGTCAAGGACCCGACCAATGCCGAGTTCATCAAGACCTGGCAGGCCTTCACCAAGAACGCCAAGCGCGTGACCAACGACCCGATGGAAGCCTCCGTGATCGGCTTCAACATGTGGGTCGAGGCCGTCAAGAAGGCCGGCACGACCGATCCTGACAAGGTGATCGACGCGATCATCGGCATCAAGGTCCCGAACCTGACGGGCGGTATCTCCGAGATGCTGCCGAACCATCACATCACCAAGCCGGTGCTGATCGGCGAGATCGAGGGCAATGGCCAGTTCGACGTGGTGTGGAAGACCCCCGGCCTCGTCCCGGGCGCCGCGTGGTCGCCGATCCTCGACGACTCCAAGAACCTGAAGGCTGACTGGACGAAGCCCGTGAATTGCGGAAACTTCGACACCGTCGCCAACAAGTGCATCGGCAAGGCGGCCAAGTAAGGCCGACGCGCAGGACTCACAGGACGGGGCGACTTTCGGGTCGCCCCGTTTCCATCTCCCGGGTAAGTCACAGCACATGCTTCGTCTTCGACCGCTCTCGGTCCTGCTCTCCCTGTTGGTGTCGCTGGCGTTGGCTGGAACGGCCCTCGCGGCCGATCTCACCACCCTCGTCGGAAATCTCACCTCCGGCGGTCTCAGCGAACGCGAGGCGGCGATCACCGCATTGGCGGCCTCGGGCGACGAGCGCGCCGCGCCGATCCTCGAAGCTCTTGGTGCCGGCCAGCTCTACGTCCGCACGTCCGACAAGCTCGCGGTCATCGGCAAGCCCGACGGCAACAAGCTGGCGCTGACCGAAGCGGTCTCCGGCAAGCCGGCCGGAAGTGCCATCGAAGCCGATCTCGACCGCGTCCGGGTCAACAACCGGCTGCGCGGCACGATCGAAGCCGCAGTCGGCTCGCTCACCTTGATGAGCCCGAATTCCAGGGTCCGGCTCAACGCCGCCGACTCTCTCTTCAAGCGCCGCGATGCAACGGCCCTGCCGGCGCTGGACCAGGCGCTTGCCGCCGAAAAGGACGCGCGCATCAAGCGCGCGATGAGCGAGGCGCGGGCCGCCATCGTGCTGGCGACCGCCGATTCTCCGCCGGCGCAGAAGCTCGAAGCGATTGCCCTGCTGCGTGATCGCGGCGACCGCGATTCGCTCGGCATCCTGAATGCCGCCGCTTCCGCTTCGACCGGTGAGGTCAAGACGGCCGCTGCCGCCACTGCCGCCTCGATCGAGCAGACGCTGGCTGCCTGGCAGATGGCGCAGAACGTCTGGTACGGCATTTCGCTCGGTTCCGTCCTGCTGCTGGCCGCCATCGGGCTCGCCATCACCTTCGGCACCATGGGCGTGATCAACATGGCGCATGGCGAGATGGTCATGCTGGGCGCCTACACGACCTTCGTCGTCCAGGAAGTCATTCGGACCTCGGCGCCGCATCTGTTTGACGTCTCGCTGCTGATCGCGCTGCCGCTCGCCTTCGTCGTATCGGGCGCCATCGGCATCCTGATCGAACGCACCATCATCCGCTTCCTCTACGGACGTCCGCTCGACACGCTGCTCGCGACCTGGGGATTGTCGCTCGTGCTGCAGCAGGCCATTCGGTCGATCTTCGGCTCGTCTAATCGCGAGGTCGGTGCACCGTCGTGGATGTCGGGCGCCTTCCAGGTCGGCCAGCTCGACATCACCTACGGCCGCCTCTGGATCGTCGTGTTCGCGCTGATCGTTTTCGTCTCGCTGATCCTGTTGCTGCGCAAGACGCCGCTGGGCCTCTACATGCGCGCCGTGACCCAGAACCGCCCGATGGCGGCGGCGGTCGGCATCCGTACGCCGCGGGTCGATGCGCTGACTTTCGGCCTCGGCTCGGGCATCGCGGGCCTCGCCGGCGTGGCGCTCAGCCAGATCGACAATGTCAGCCCCAACCTCGGCCAGGGCTATATCATCGACTCCTTCATGGTCGTGGTGTTCGGCGGCGTCGGAAACCTGTTCGGCACCCTGATCGGCGCGCTGACCCTCGGTGTCGTGAACAAGTTCCTCGAACCCTATGCCGGCGCCGTGCTGGGCAAGATCCTGGTGCTGGTGTTCATCATCATGTTCATCCAGCGCCGGCCGCGCGGCCTGTTCGCGCTCAAGGGACGATCGGTCGAGTGAAGGCAGTCGAATGATCACGCGTTTCCTCTGGCAGGGCATGTCCCGCAACCTGCAACTCTTCGTCCTGCTGGTTCTGGCGGTCGGCATCCTCGTGCCGCTGTCGAACCTGCTGCTGCCGCCGGACAGCCCCTTCCGCATGCCATCCTGGGCGGTGCAGCTCGTCGGCAAGTATCTCTGCTACGCCTCGCTGGCGCTGGCCGTCGATCTCGTCTGGGGCTTCTGCGGCATCCTCACGCTCGGTCACGCCGCCTTCTTCGCGCTCGGCGGCTACTGCATGGGCATGTACCTGATGCGCCAGATCGGTACGCGCGGCGTGTACGGCAATCCCCTGCTGCCCGACTTCATGGTGTTCCTGAACTACAAGGAGCTGCCCTGGTTCTGGCACGGCTTCGACAGCTTCTGGTTTGCCGCACCGATGATCGTGCTGGTGCCCAGCGTGCTGGCGCTGGCGCTCGGCTGGTTCGCCTTCCGCAGCCGCGTCACCGGCGTCTATCTCTCGATCATCACCCAGGCGATGACCTTCGCCCTGCTGCTCGCCTTCTTCCGCAACGACATGGGGCTGGGCGGCAACAACGGCATGACCGACTTCAAGGATATCCTCGGCTACTCCGTCCAGGCTGACACGACGCGCGCCGTGCTGTGCTTTGCCTCGGCGCTGGCGCTGGCGATCTTCCTGGTGATCTCTGCCGCCATCGTCGGCTCGCGCTTCGGCAAGGCCCTGACCGCCGTGCGCGACGCCGAAAGCCGCATGCGGTTCCTGGGCTACCGGGTCGAGCGCTACAAGCTGTTCGTCTTCGTGCTGTCGGCGGCGATGGCCGGCATCGCCGGCGCGCTCTACGTGCCGCAGGTCGGCATCATCAATCCCAGCGAATTCTCGCCCGGCAACTCGATCGAGGCCGTTCTGTGGGTCGCGGTCGGCGGGCGCGGCACGCTGATCGGTCCGGTGATCGGCGCCTTCCTCGTGAACTTCGGCAAGACCTGGCTCACCGGCGCGCTGCCGGAGGTCTGGCTGTTTGCGCTGGGCGCCTTGTTCATCGTCGTGACCTTGCTGCTGCCCAAGGGCGTGGTCGGCCTGTGGAACCAGTTCAGGAACCGGTCGCGCGAGCGGCAGGCGAGGGCTGCAGCATGAAGGCCCCCGGCATCACTCACGCGCGCAGCACGTCGGCGCTGCTCTATCTCAGCGGCGTCAGCGTCTCGTTCGACGGCTTCAAGGCGCTGAACAACCTCTCCCTGCTGATCGAGCCGGGCGAGATGCGGGCGATCATCGGGCCCAACGGCGCCGGCAAGACCACCATGATGGACGTGATCACCGGCAAGACCCGACCCGATTCGGGCGAGGTGGTGTTCGACGGCAGGGCCGATCTCACCAAGCTCGATGAAGCCAGCATCGCCACGCTGGGCATTGGCCGCAAGTTCCAGAAGCCCACCGTCTTCGACAACCATACGGTGCGCGACAATCTCCTGCTGGCGCTGGCGGGCATGCGGAACTGGTATAAGCTGCTGTTGGCGACGCCGAGCAAGGCCGAGAACATCCGGTTGGAAGAGATCCTGTCGATCATCCGCATGGGCCCGCAGCAGCACATGCTGGGGGCCCGGCTGAGCCACGGCCAGAAGCAGTGGCTCGAGATCGGCATGCTGCTGGCGCAAAATCCCAAGCTGATGCTGGTCGACGAGCCGGTCGCCGGCATGACCGACATTGAGACCGAGACCACCGCGCAGGTGCTGCGCGAGGTCAACAAGTCGCATTCGGTCGTCGTGGTCGAGCACGACATGAGCTTCGTGCGTGCGCTTGGCGTCAAGGTGACGGTGCTGCACGAGGGCTCGACCCTGGCCGAGGGCTCGCTCGATCAGGTCAGCGCTGATCCGCGTGTCGTCGAAGTTTACCTGGGGCGCTGACAATGCTTTCAGCCCAGAACGTCAATCTCTACTACGGCGCCGCCCAGGCGCTGCGCGGCGTATCGCTGACGGCCACGATCGGCCGCGTGACCTGCCTGCTCGGCCGCAACGGCGTCGGCAAGACCAGCCTGCTGCGCGCCATCTCCGGCATGCAGTCTATTGCCTCGGGCACCATCCAGGTCGATGGCCAGGAAGTCTCCAAGCTGGCGCCCTACGAACGCGCGCGCCGCGGTGTCGCGCTGGTGCCGCAGGGCCGCGAGATCTTCCCGCTGCTGACGGTGAAGGAAAATCTCGAGACCGGCTTCGCGCCGGTCAGCCGCGAGCACAAGAAGATCCCGGATGAGGTGTTCGAGCTCTTCCCGGTGCTGCAGTCGATGCTGAAGCGCCGTGGCGGCGATCTCTCGGGCGGCCAGCAGCAGCAGCTCGCGATCGGCCGCGCGCTGACGATGCGGCCCAAGCTCCTGCTGCTCGACGAACCGACCGAAGGCATCCAACCCTCGGTCATCAAGGATATCGGCCGCGCCATCACCTATCTGCGGCAGCGCGGCGACATGGCGATCCTCTTGGTGGAACAGTATCTCGACTTCGCCCACGAACTCGCCGACGACTTCGCGGTCATGGACCGCGGCGAGGTCGTGATGTCGGGAACGCGCGAGACCTTCGACGTCGAGGCCGTGCGAAAGCACATGACGGTCTAGAAAAGCCCGTCGTCTCGACCGAAGCCCCGAAGGGGCGTAGCGGAGAGACCTTCTCTCAACAATTGGACGGCTTTTAGTGGAGAGAAGGTCTCTCCACTCCGCGCTGCGCGCTCCGGTCGAGACGACGGGAGCTTATTGTGCCGCCTGCGCCCCGCGCACCAGCCGGCCCGGCCGCTCACCCGTCAGCTCGTCGTTCTGCAAGGTCTCGACACCGGCGTTGAACGTGTGCCGGTAGCCCGAGGCGCGCTGGACCAGGCGACGGCCGCCGGTCGGCAGGTCGTAGGCCACTTCCGGGCGCTTCAGGGTGAGGTTGTCGAAGTCGATGACGTTGATGTCGGCCTTGTGGCCCGGCGCCAGCAGGCCGCGGTCCATCAGCCCGTAGGCCTCGGCCGTGCCGCGCGTCTGCTTGGCGATCAGGAATTCGAGGTCGAGCTTCGGCCCGCGCGTGCGGTCGCGGCCCCACAAAGTGAGCAGCGAGGTCGGCGAGGAGGCGTCGCAGATCACGCCGACATGGGCGCCGCCGTCGGCGATACCCAGTACCGACGCGGGATCGGTGATCATCTCGTGCACCACGTCGAGGCTGCCATAGGCATAGTTCTCGAAGGGCAGCATCAGCAGGCCCTTGCCGCCGCGCGACATCATCTCTTCCAGCGCCACGGCCTGTGGCGTGCGGCCCGTGCGCTGCGCGATCGCCGCGATCGAGTCCTTCTTGTCGGGCTCGTAATCGGGCCGCTCGCCGATCGGGAACATGCGGTCGAAGGCTTCCGCCATGAAGGCGCGCGGGTTGGGTTCCTGCTTGCCTTCCGTCAACACCTTGCGCAGCTCGGCGTCGGAGACGAGACGCTGGTAGCGCTCCTCCGGCGACAGCCTGCGCATGTCGAGCCAGGCGCGGTGGCCGGCGAAGGGATGGGCCGTCGTCTCGAGACCCATGATGACGCCGATCGGACGCGAGCCGACCTGCGCATTGGCGACGCGACCGCTGCGGCGCACCGCGTTGATCTGGTCGAGAGTCTCGCGCCACAGCTTGGGCTGGGCATCGACCTGGACCAGCAGGCAGGAGAGGGGACGGCCCGCCAGCTTGGCGGCCGCGTCCAGCGCCTCGAACTCGCCCGGTCCGAAGTCGGAGTTGACCTGCAGCACGCCGCGACCCGCACGCTTCATGCCCTGGGCGATGCCGAACAGCTCGGCCTCGCGCGCGCTGAGCGTCGGCGTGAAGCGGCCGTCGCGGGCCTTGTGCTTGGTGGTGCGCGACGTTGTGAAGCCCATCGCGCCGGCATGCAGCGCTTCCTCGGTGAGACGGGCCATCTCCTCGATCTCGCGTTCGGTCGGGACCTCGGCGTGTTCGGCGCCGCGATCGCCCATCACATAGAAGCGCAGCGCGCCGTGCGGGAGCTGTGCCGCCACGTCGACCGCGCGGTCCATCGAGGCCAGCGCGTCGAGATAGTCAGGGAAGGACTCCCAGTTGAACTTAACGCCCTCGCTGAGGACGGTGCCGGGAATGTCCTCGACGCCTTCCATCAGGTTGATCAAGTAGCCCGAAGCACCCGGACGAACCGGCGCGAAGCCGACGCCGCAATTGCCGAACACTGTCGTTGTGACGCCGTGCCATGAGGACGGTGTGACGAACGGGTCCCATGTCGCCTGTCCGTCGTAATGCGTGTGGATGTCGACGAAGCCCGGGGCGACGATCAGCCCCTCGGCATCGATCTCGCGCTTGCCGGCGCCGAGCTTGGCGTCCACGGCGGCGATGCGATTACCTTGCACTGCAACATCGGCGACGCGGCGCGGGGCGCCCGAGCCGTCGATCACGGTTCCGTTTCGGATAACGAGGTCAAACATGGCCGGGAGGATAGGCCGGGGCAGGTGGCCCGGTCTATGTTCGGTCCACGAATAGCCATCGCGTCCGGGGGACCGACCTTTGCAGAAACCGCTTCTCTTCTCACCGCTCAAGATGCGCGGCGTCACGGCGCCCAACCGTTGCGTCGTTTCCCCCATGGTCCAGTTCCGCGCGACGGACGGGCTGGTGAACGATTTCCACCTCGTCCATCTCGGCAAGTTCGCGCTGGGCAAGTTCGGTGTCGTGTTCACCGAGAACTGCGCCGTGGAACCGCGCGGACGCGTCACCCAGGGCGATCTCGGCCTGTGGGACGACAGCCAGATCGCCAGCCACAAGCGGCTGACCGATTTCATCCGCGGCGAGGGCGTGCTGTCGGCGACCCAGATCACGCATTCCGGCCGCAAGGGCTCGACGCCGCGCACCTTCGACAAGCGTGGCCAGTTCGGGCCGGAAGGCGCCGGCTGGCAGAAGTGGGAAGTGGTCGGCCCGACCGATCTCGCCGCCGCCGAAGGCTGGCTGAAGCCGCGCGCTCTGTCGGTCGAAGAGATCGAAGGGCTGGTGCAGAAGTTCGCCGCGGCCGCGAAGCGTGCCGATGCGGCAGGCTACGACGTGCTCGAAGTGCATGGCGCGCACGGTTACCTCTTGGCGCAGTTCCTCTCGCCGATCAGCAACACGCGCAACGACCAGTATGGCGGCGACCGTGCCGGCCGCATGCGCTTCCCGCTCGACGTGGCGCGCGCCGTGCGCCAGGCATGGCCGGAGAACAAGCCGTTGTTCGTGCGCGTCTCGGCGGTCGACGGCGGTGGTGGCTGGGATGTCGATGATACGGTGGCCTTCGCCCAGGAGCTGAAGGCGATCGGCGTCGACGTGATCGACTGCTCCTCCGGCGGCATCGCGGGTGCCGCGACGGCAGCGGGCGTGAAGCGCGGTCTCGGTTTCCAGGTGCCGTTCGCTGCGGCCGTGAAGAAGGGTGCCGGCATCTCGACGATGGCCGTCGGTCTCATCCTCGATGGGCCGCAGGCCGAGGCGATCCTGCAGGAAGGCGATGCCGACCTGATCGCGATCGGCCGCCAGGCGCTCTACGAACCGTTTTGGGCGCTTCACGCCGCACAGGCGCTGGGCTGCGATCCCGACTTCGATCTCTGGACACCGGAATATGGCTGGTGGCTGGAGAAGCGCGAGCACACGCTTGGTCGCAAGTAACTCGGCCGCAAGTAATCAAGACAGGCAATCAGACAAAACACGGGAAACGACATGACTGGCATTCTTGCGGGCCTCCGCGTCATCGAAGGCTCTGCGTTCATAGCCGCCCCCATGGGCGGCATGACCTTGGCCCAGATGGGCGCCGACGTGATCCGCTTCGACGACATCAACGGCGGCCTCGACAGCGACCGCTGGCCGCTCACCAAGGACGGCGCGTCGATCTATTGGGCCGGCCTCAACAAGGGCAAGCGCTCGATCGCGGTCAACCTGCGCAACCCCAAGGGCCGTGAGCTGCTCACGGCGCTGATCACCGCACCGGGCGAGGGCGCCGGGATCTTCTCGACCAACATGCCGGCGCGCGGCTGGCTCGCGCACGAGGAGCTGGTGAAGAAGCGCGCCGACCTGATCTCGCTGAACATCGTGGGCGACCGCCACGGTGCGGCGAACGTCGATTACACCGTGAACTCGGTGACCGGCTTCCCGCTGGTCAGCGGCCCTGTGGGGCATGAAGGCCCGGTGAACAACGTGCTGCCGGCCTGGGACATTGCGACGGCCTATGCCGCGGCCATGTCGATCCTCGCAGCGGAGCGGCATCGCCGCCTGACCGGCAACGGCCAGAAGATCGTGCTGCCGCTGCAGGACATGGCCCTGGCTGCGGTCTCGGCCACCGGCTACCTTGCCGAGGCGGTGATCAACCAGGTCGACCGGCCGCGCTACGGCAACGAGATCTACGGCACCTTCGGCCGAGACTTCCGCACCAAGGACGGCCGCTACGTGATGATCTGCATCTTCTCCGATCGCCATGTCGACGCGCTCGCCAAGGCGGGTGGCTTCGCCGATGCGTTCAAGAAGATCGAGAGCGACAAGGGCGTCGATCTCAAGCTCGAGGCCGACCGCTGGAACGCGCGCGCCGAGCTGTGTGCCGTGATCGAGCCCTGGGTGGCGGGCCAGACCGCCGACGAAGTCGGCGAGAAACTGAAGAAGGAGGGCGCGCTGTGGGCGCCCTACCGCACCTTCCGCGAGCTGGCGGCGGACAAGGACACGGTGCTCGACAATCCAATGTTCACCGTGCTCGACCAGCCGGGCATTGGCCGTTATCCGGTTGCCGCCGCTCCAATGCAGTTCGGCGCCGTGCCGCGCCAGCCGCCGCAGCCGGCACCACTTCTGGGTCAGCATACGGACGAGATCCTTTCGGGTATCCTTGGTCTGCCCGGGCACGAGATCGCCCGGTTGCATGACGACAAGGTCATCGGTGGCCCCAGCTAAGATCCTCATCGCCGGCGGCGGCATCGGCGGGTTGGCGACGGCGCTCGCGCTTGCCCAGAAGGGCATCGCCTCGCAAGTGCTGGAGAAGGCGAGCCGTCTCGGCGAGATCGGCGCCGGCATCCAGCTCGGACCCAATGCCTTTCACTGCTTCGACCGGCTCGGCGTCGGCGAGGCGGCGCGCGGCATGGCGGTCTATATCGACCAGCTCCGCCTCATGGACGCGCTGGCCGACGGCGAGATCTGCCATATCGATCTTGGCGACAAGTTCCGCGCCCGCTTTGGCAATCCCTACGCCGTCGTCCATCGTGGCGACCTGCATGGCGTGCTGCTGAAGGGCTGCCAGGATCATCCGCTGATCGAGCTGCGCACCAGCGCCGAGGTCACCGGCTACGACCAGGATGGCACTGCGGTCACCGCTCGACTCCGCAATGGCGAGACGGTGAAGGGCAGCGCCCTGGTCGGTGCCGACGGGCTATGGTCCAACGTGCGCACGCAGGTGACCAAGGACGGTCCGCCGCGCGTCTCGGGACACACGACCTATCGCTCGGTGATCCCGACCGAGCAGATGCCGGAAGACCTGCGCTGGAACGCCGCCACTCTGTGGGCGGGGCCGAAGTGCCACATCGTCCATTACCCGCTGTCGGGCTGGAAGGTGTTCAACCTCGTCGTGACCTATCATAACCATGCGCCCGAACCGGTCGCCGGCAAGCCGGTGGACACGGAAGAGGTTCGCAAGGGTTTCACCCATGTCTGCGAACGGGCGCAGAACATCATCCGTCATGGCCAGAACTGGCACATGTGGGTTTTGTGTGACCGAGACCCGGTCGACCAATGGGTCGATGGGCGAGTGGCGCTGCTGGGCGATGCCGCACACCCTATGCTGCAGTACATGTCACAGGGTGGCTGCATGGCGATGGAAGACGCGATCTGCCTCGCCGATTCACTGTCCCGCAGCGATTCCATCGAGGCCGGTCTCGTTTCGTACCGTGACCGAAGGGTGTTGCGCACGGCGCGCACGCAGCTGATGTCTCGCGCCATGGGCGATCACGTCTATCATCCGGCCGGCCCGCATGCGGCATTGCGCAACAGCATCATAGGCGCCCGGACGCAGGATCAGTGGCTCGATACGCTGCAGTGGCTTTACGGCGGCAACGGGCTCGGCTAGGGCTGCTGCTGTTCAGGCTGCGTCAGCGGAGCTCCAGGAATGCGCCACGTCTTCTTCGTCCTCGCCCTGCTGTGCATGGCGCTGAGCGCGGGCATCTTCTATTCCTTCTCGACCATCGTCATGCCGGGTCTCGAACTCGGCGGCGCCGCGTCGGCCGTGAATTCCATGCACGGCATGAACACCATCGTGCGCAGCCCGATCTTCGCCATCGTGTTCTTCGGTGCTCTCATCCTGCCACTGGCGGCGGCCCTCGGCTCCCGCTCGGCCGGTCATCGCGGCGCGGCGCGCCTCGCGGGCCTCGCGGCGCTGATCCATGCGGCGGCCGTGATCGGCGTCACTCTGCAGGTCAACGTGCCGCTGAACGAGACGCTCGCCACCGTGGCCGGCGCCGACGCCAATGCCGCGAGCTACTGGAAGGACTTTTCGGTGCCGTGGATGCTGTGGAACCACGTCCGCACCCTGGGCGCGATCCTGGCGTTCCTCTGCCTGCTCGGCGCCTGGGCGGTCGACCTGACCTCAGTCAACCGCCGCTCCTACGGGCTCCGCTGATCGTAACTTTGTCGGGCGAGGGCGTCAGATGATGACGTCCTCGTGCATCGCGGCCATCAGGCTCGGATTGTCGCGATAGTCGACGTGCACGCCGACCAGCACCGGGCCTTCCATCGCCATCGCCTTGCGAAGGGTCGATTCGATCGAGTCGGCGTCCTTGATCATCAGGCCCTGCGCGCCCATCGCTTCCGCGAACTTCACCAGGTCCACGGGCCCGAAATGCACGCCTGAATCGCGGCCGTAGGCGGCGACCTGCTGGATGCCGACCATGTTGTAGCTGCCGTCGATCCAGACCACGTGCACGAAGTTGCACTTGAGGCGGACCGCCGTCTCGAGCTCGACGGCCGAGAACAGGAAGCCGCCGTCGCCGGAGATGGAGATCACCTTGCGGCCGGGTTCGGCGAGGCAGGCGGCGATGGCCCACGGCAGCGCAACGCCCAGCGTCTGCTGGCCGTTGCTGATCATGATCTGCCGCGGGCGGTGGCTGATGAGATGACGCGCCATCCAGATGTGGAACGAGCCCATGTCGGAGCAGAGCGTCACGTCCTCGTCGATCAGCTTCTGCAGCTCATGGACCAGCCGCAGCGGATGGACCGGCGTGCCGTTGCGCTTGGCCGCTTCGGCGGCAACCGTCGTGCGCTCCTTGTGGATCTCGGCCAGCAGCGCCGACTGCGTCGGTCGTTCCTTCGGCTTCAACAGGGCCGAGAGCGCCCGCAAGGTCGCGGCGCTGTCGCCCATCAACTCGATGTCGGGGCGGTAGCACTGGTCGTAGTCGGCCGGAATGCAGTCGATATGGATCAGCTTGCGCGTGCGTCCGGCATTCCAGAGCCCCGGATCGTATTCCACGGGATCGAAGCCGATGGTGATTACGACATCGGCCTCGTCGAGCAGGCGGTCGGCCGGCTGGTTGTGGAACAGCCCGACCCTTCCGCCGAAACAGTCGAGCCGGTCGCGCGGCACCACGCCTGCCGCCTGGTAGGTGCCGGCGACCGCGAGTCGTGTCCGTGCCAGCAGCACTCGCACCGCTTCGGCAACAGGACCCTGACTCGCCAGCATGCCGAGCAGGACGACCGGCCGTTCGGCGGCGTCGATCATTCTGGCGGCCTCGGCGATCGCCTCGCCGTCGGCGGCGCCCATGCGCGGTACGATCGCCGGTGTGAGGACGGGGCCGGGCGCGGACGCCTTCATGACGTCCTTGGGCAGGCCGAGATAGGCGGTGCCCGGCCGGCCGGATTGGGCAGCGCGAAAGGCCGCGGCGGTCGCTTCGGAGATGGCCGAGGGCGAATCGATCTCGGCAGCATACTTGGTGATGGGCCGCAGCAGCGCCACCGTGTCCATGCTCTGGTGCGCCTGCTTCAACCGGTCGGCGATCGGGACCGCGCCGCCCAGCGCGACCACGGGATCGCCTTCTGTGTTGGCGGTCGCGAGACCGGTGGCGAGATTGGAGACGCCGGGGCCCGAGGTCACGAGCACCACGCCGGCCTTGCCGGTCAGGCGGCCAAGGCCGCCGGCAATGAAGGTCGCGTTCTGCTCGTGCCGGCAGACGACGAGCTTGATCTTCGAATCGACCAGCGCATCGAAGACCGGGTCGATCTTGGCGCCGGGAATGCCGAATATATGCTCGACGCCCTGGGCTTCGAGGTTGCGTACCAGCAGGTGCGCGCCATTCTTCGGATCGCTGCTCATCGTGTCGCTCCGCTCTCGATTCCAGGCTCGGTCCGGGCGATCATGCCCGTCCGGGCAGTCCTTGTCGCCCGCGATGGAAGGATGGCGCAATGCCGAGGCTGACGGTCGAAGTGTATCAATCGCTCATGGATGCGCTGCTGGCGCATTGCGAGAAGACGGGCGAGCCGCTGCGCCATTTCGTGTCGCGCGCGCTCTCCGATGCGGTGGGGCTCGACCATTCGACCCTGTTCCAGGTCTCGACCACGGGCGCGCTGGTGCAGGGCGTCTACAATAAGGCCGTCACGGTCGGCGGTCTCAGGCCGCACGGCGACTTCGGTCTCGGCACTTTCGAGGGGCTCGACGGCGAGATGGTCGTGCTCGATGGCAAGTTCTATCAGGCCCATGCCGACGGCCGCATCACTTCGCCGGGCGACAACGTGTCGGTGCCGTTCGCGACTTTGACCAATTTCAAGCCGCAGCATCGCGGCAAGATCGGCGATATCGACTCGATGTCGTCGCTCATCGCCGCGCTCGATAAATTGCGCCGCTCGGACAATCTGTTCTTCGCCGCGCGCCTCGACGGTCATTTCGAGGAAGTCTATTGGCGGGTCGCCTGCAAGGTCGAAGCGGGCGTGCATCTCGACAAGGCGACCGATGCGCAGGCCGAGTTCCGGAAGCAAGACATCAAGGGAACGATGCTGGGCTTCTGGACGCCGGCCTATTCGCGCACGATCGGCGTGGCGGGATGGCACCTGCATTTCCTCACCGAGGACCGCAGGAGCGGCGGGCATGTGCTGGGCGCCAAAGCCGCTTCGCTCGACGTGCAGGTCCATGATCTCGACAATCTCCACCTTGCGATGCCGGAAACGCGCGAGTTCCTGCATGCCGACCTGACCCAGGACCCGGCCGCGGCCCTGGAAAAAGCCGAGATGGCAAAGGATCGCTAGGCCAGTACCGAGGAATTGTCGCGCGAAGCCGCGGCCCGGTCTCTCTAAGGTCGGCGGCATCGAATCCGAGGGACTTGGACATGCGTATTCTCGTGGTCGGCGCCGGTGCCATCGGCGGCTATTTCGGCGCCCGCCTGCTGGCGGCCGGGCGTGACGTCACCTTCCTGGTGCGGCCGGGGCGGGCGGCGCAGCTCGCGAAGACCGGCCTGGTGGTGAGGAGCAAGCTCGGCGATCTCGACCTGCCGCCGCCGCCCACGGTGACGGCCGACAAGATCGCCGGTCCCTATGATCTCGTCCTGCTGAGCTGCAAGGCCTTCGATCTCGACAATGCGATGGAGTCGTTCGCGCCGGCCGTCGGGCTGAGCACGGCGATCCTGCCGCTGCTCAACGGCATGAGCCATCTCGACTCGCTGGTGGCCCGTTTCGGCCAAAGCACTGTGCTGGGCGGCCAGTGCGCCATCTCGCTGGTGCTCGATCCCGAGGGGCGCGTGCTGCACCTGAACGACGGCGGCACGATCTCCTTCGGCGAGCGCACCGGCCCGCGCACGCCGCGCATCGATGCCATCGCCGAAGCCTTCGCCGCCGCCAAGGTCCAGGGCGGCGCGAGCGACACGATCCTCCAGGAGATGTGGGAGAAGTGGGTGTTCATCTCCACCGCCGCCGGCATCACCTGCCTGATGCGCGCCTCCGTCGGCGACATCGTGGCGGCGGGCGCGGCCGACCGCACGCTGGCGCTGTACGACGAGATCGCCTCCGTCGCCGCCGCGCAGGGCTTCGCGCCGCGACTGGCATCGGCGCAACGCGGCAAGACCATGCTCACGGCCGCAGGGTCGCCCTTCACCGCCTCGATGCTGCGCGATGTCGAGAGCGGCCGGGCCGTCGAGGCCGACCATATGCTGGGCGACCTGCTGAAGCGCGGCGGCGAGACGGATGGCTTCCCGATGCTGCGCTTGGCCTATGCCCATCTCAAAGCCTACGAGGCCCGCCGCGCGCGAACCTGACGGCGGGGAGGCGTACATCTCCAGGACGATATTTTCGTCTTGATTTGAGACGGTTGTCTCATTAGAAGGCGCGTATCGCACGAACGCGCTTTCTTCAGGAGATGGATCATGGCGCTCAGCCCCGCGCAGATGGACAGCAAGATGGATGAGCATTTCGGCTTCGAGGCCCGCGACGACGTGAAGGGGGTGCTGGCGACGCTCACCTCCGACGTCGAGCACGACATCGTCGGCTGGCCGACCGGCGCGACGCACGGCCGCGACAATGCCCGCGGCTTCTACGAAGCCCTGTTCAACGACTTGAGCGACGGCAAGTTCGAGCATCTGCGCCGTCTGTACGGCCCCAATTTCATGGTCGACGATTCGATGTGGTATGGCCGCGCGCCCGGCCGACCGTTCGGCCTGGAGGGGCAGGACCGGCCGCTGAAGTTCCGCCTGCTGCACGTGATCGAGTTCGCTGACTCAGGCGACATCAAGCGCGAGAATGTCTGGGTCGACCTCGCCGCCATCCAGCAGCAGCTGCCGCCGCGCTGATCCCGTGCGACCCAACCAGAAGCGACGCACCCGCAAGGACCTGCTGCAGGCCGCGGCGACCTTGATGAAACAGGGTCGCCGTCCCAGCCTCGACGAGGTGGCGGAGGAGGCGCTGGTCTCGCGCGCCACCGCCTATCGCTACTTCCCCTCGATCGAGGCGCTGCTGGCCGAGGCGTCGGCCGACATGGTGACGCCGGAGCCAGCGCAGCTCTTCACGGGTGACGAGCCTGCCGACCCGGTGGCCCGGGTCGAAAAGGTCGACACCGCGCTGCACGACATGGTCCTTGCCAACGAATCGGCGCTGCGCCTGATGCTGGCCAATGCGTTGCAGCAGGGCACGCGCGGCGAGCGCGATACGGCGCTGCCGCTGCGTCAGAACCGCCGCACGCCCCTGATCGAGGCGGCGCTGGAGCCCGTTCGCAGGCAGTTCAAGCCTTCTGGTTACGATATGCTCGGCAAGGCGCTGGCGCTGGTCATCGGAACCGAGGGGATGGTCGTCTGCAAGGACGTGCTGCAGCTTCCCGATGCCGAGGCGCGCAAAGTCAAGCGCTGGGCGATCCGGGCGTTGGTGGAGGCGGCGAAGAAATGATGAAGCAAGCAGGTCTTGCGGTCCTTGTCTCGGCACTGATGCTCGCGGGCATGTCGGCACGGGCTCAGTCTGGTGAGGCTGCACAGTTCATCGCCCAGTGGCAGGCCAGCAACGCGCTCTGCCGAAACCAGACGACGCCGGCGATCGAGGCGATCGGCGCGTGCGAGCAGCGCGACACCTATTCCAAGCTGCTGGCCGCCTCGAACTACTGCTATGGCCCGGGCGAGGGCACGGCACCGGCCGGCTGGACTCCCTGCGGGGGCGATCCCGCCGCCGGCAAGCCCAGCGCGAAGGCGCTCAAGGATGCAGCGCTTGCGCGCGCCACTCAGCAATTCCAGCGCATGGGCGGCGTGTTCGTGCTGCCGGCGACGATCAACGGCTCATCGACCGCTTATTTCATCGTCGATTCGGGCGCCTCCAACGTCCAGATCTCGGAGGAGTTGGCCGAAGAGCTGAAGCGCAACGGCTCGCTCACCGAGGCCGATTCGCTGGGGCAGCGGCGTTTCATCCTGGCCGACGGCAGCGGTCGTCAGCAGCGCATCGTGCGTCTCCGCTCGATCAAGATCGGCGAGCGCACGATGGAGAATGTCATGGCATCCGTTAGTCCGGGACGCGGTCACGGCCTGCTGGGGCAGAGCTTCCTGCGCCGCCTCAGCTCGTGGAAGATCGACAATGTGAGGAACTCGATCGAATTCGAGTTCACCGGGTCGTTTTAGGTCGGAATGAAAAAGTCCCGTCGTCTCGACCGAAGCCGAGCGTAGCGAGGCGAAGTGGAGAGACCTTTTTCCCTCAGTTCGATGGTTTTGACTGGAAAAGAGGTCTCTCCACTCCGCGCTGCGCGCTCCGGTCGAGACGACGGGATGCTTTTGCGTCGTTTTAGGTCGGCGCCGGGATCTTCGCGTCCTTGATCACCTTGCGCCAGCGCACGGTCTCGTCGGCCAGGCGCTTTACATAGGCCTCGGACGTGCCGCCGGTCGGGATGAAGCCGAGCGACGTCAGCCTCTCGCGCACCGCTTCAACCTTCAGCGCGGCATTCACCGCCGCGTTGAGCTGCTGGATGATCTCCGGCGACGTGCCCGCCGTCGTCGCCACGCCGAAATAGACGGCGGCCTCTAGCTCGGGCGCGCCGATCTCGCTGGCGACCGGTACGTTCGGAATGTTGGCGACACGACTCTTGGCGCCGCACAGCAGGCCGCGCATCGTGCCGGCGCGGATCTGCGCATCGACCGGCGTGGTCACGTCGACGAAGGCCGGCACGTGGCCGGCGACCGCGTCGCGCAGCGCCTCGGCGGCGGCCTTGTAGGGGATGTGCTGCAACTTGCCGTTGGTGCGCGTGGCGATCACCTCGCCCCACAGATGCGGCAGGCCGCCCGAGCTCGACGTCGAGTAATGAACCTGCCCGGGCTGCGCTTTCACCCATTCGATGAACTCGGCGAAGGTCTTGGCCGGGTTGTTGGCGTTGACCGCGAGCACGCAGGGAATGTCGGCGAGCTGCGCGATCGGCGCGAGGTCCTTCTGCGGATCGATCGGCATAGGGATGTCGAACGCCGGCTGCAGCGCTGCCGTGGTGGTCAACACCATCAGGCTGGTGCCGTCGGGCTTGCTCTTGGCGACGTTCACCATGCCGACCATCGTGCCACCGCCGGGGCGGTTCTCGACCACGATGTTCTTGCCGGTGTCGGCCGACATGCGCTCGGCCAGCACGCGGCCGGCCGTGTCGGTCGAGCCGCCGGGACCGTAGGGCACGACGAGGCGAATCTGTCCGCTCTGGCCGAAGGCGATTGACGGCAGCGTGAGCGCGGCGGCGGTGCCGGCCACGAAAGTGCGGCGCTGGATCATGTGACTTCCTTCCCTGACTAATTTCATTATCGGGGAGGAAACTAATTCGGGACTTCGCTTTCCGGCAAGGATCGGACGGGGCCTCGCACCGCCAGCCGAACGGCAGGTGGCGGTTTCAGGGCAGGGCCTTACGCAACTCGTCCGTGCGCACGCGATCGATGCTGCGGCCGTCCGCCGTAATCGCGACGGCATAGTCATTTTCGGCGTTGGTGGCGCTGACGATGCCGTCCCGGACATCGCGCAGCACCTGCTCCGGATCGCGCGTCTTCGGATCGCCATAGCCGCCGCCTCCGGGCGACAGCGCGCGATAGGTGGCGATGCCGTGACGCTCGACGCCGTATTTCGGCGCCTGGATGTGCTTGCCGTCAGCCAGGGTGAGGATCACCTCGCCACCGGCGCCGGCCTGGCCGCCCGCGACGCCGAAGCTCGACGGCGCGCCGGCGCCCTCGCCGCGGAAGGCATAGTCGGCTGGCGTGAACATCTCGACCTCGTAGTCGCAGCCGGCGCCGCCGCGGAAACGGCCGGCGCCTGCGGTGTCGCAGCGCAGCTCCTGGCGGTGGAAGCGCGCCGGGTAGAGCTGCTCGTAGGTTTCGAGGTTGGGCAGGGTGAGGCCGCCCAGGGTGATGAGATGGCCGATCAGGTGGAAGCCGTCGCGGCCCTCGACGCCGCCGCCCGCCGGCGCGCCGGCCCACTGGTACATGACATAGCGCCCGCCATCTTCACGCAGGCCGGCCGTTACGGCATGCACTGCCTTCGACCAGCCGGCCGAGGCGCGGTCGGGCAGTGCCTGCGCCAGCGCCTTCCACATCGCATGGATGATCTCGTGTGCCACGAACACCGTGTTCATGGTCATCGGCGCCGGCATGCGCGCATTGACCAGCGTGCCCTCGGGCAGCCGGATCTCGACGCTGCGGAAGGCGCCTTCGTTCTTCGGCAGGTCGGGCTCGAAGAACGAGGCCAGGGACATGAACACCGCCGAGGTCGAGTTGGCGATCGAGCTGTTCTTGAAGCCGCGCACCTGTGGCGAGGTGCCGGCGAAATCGACCACGAGCTTGCGGTCCTTCACCGTGATGGCGACGGCGATCTTCGCGTCGATCGGCTGGAAGCAGTCATTGTCGACCGGCTCCTCGCCTTTCCAAACGCCCTGCTGCAGGCGGTCGATGCAGGTCTGGAAGCGGCGGTCGGCATGGTCGAGCACGCCCTCGAAGAACTCGTCGGCGCGATCGACGCCCAGCTCCTCGACCAGCAGGGCGATCCGCTCCGCGCCGATGCGCGTCGAGCCGATCATGGCGCGGAGGTCGCCGTCGAGCGCCTCGGGCAGGCGCGTGTTCAGCATCAAGAGGCGCCACAGGTCTTCGCGAACCTTGCCGGCCTCGATCAACTTGAGGACCGGCAGGCGGACGCCTTCGTGGAAGATCTCGGTCGCCGCCGAATTGTAGGTGCCCGCTGCGCCGCCGCCGATATCGGCCTGGTGGGCGCGGTTGCAGGCGAAGGCCACGAGCTTGCCGGCGACGAAGACCGGCCGCGTGATCACCCAGTCGGGCAGGTGGTTGCCGCCCGCCGTGTAGGGATCGTTCAGCAAGAACACGTCCTCCGGCGCGATGTCGCCCTTGAAGTCGCGCAGGATGGCGCGCACCGCGAAGCCGCCACCTCCCGTGTGGATCGGGATGCCGTCGGCCTGGCTGATCAGCGTGCCGCGCGCGTCGGCGATGAAGCAGGAGAAATCGTGGCTCTGGCTGAAGATCGGCGAGCGCGCGGTGCGCGTCATCACCCAGCCCATCTGGTGAGAGATATGGTCGAGCCGGTTCTGCACCAGCGCGAGGGTGACGGGATCGAGGTTCATCTACTGATCCTCCAAGAGAAGGCCTCACCCTGAGGAGGCCGCGCAGCGGCCGTCTCGAAGGGTCGGCACGAGCACCTTGTCTGCAGCCCATCCTTCGAGACGCACGCCTGCGGCGCGCTCCTCAGGATGAGGTGGTGTGGGTGAGAATTACGCGGCACTGGCGCCGACATGCACGAGGAAATCGTCGCGTTCGTCGACTTCGAGCAGGTCGTTGGGGCCGACAAAGGCGGTGGTCGTGCGCTCCTCGACCAGCAGCGGGCCGTTGAGGCGGCAGCCGGGGCGCAGGTCGGCGCCGTCGTAGATCGGCACGTCGAGCCAGCCGGTCGCTGGATCGATCCACACCTTGCGCGTCTCGCGCGGCTTGGGCGCATCGGTCTGCGGGGAACGCGCGGCGGGCGGTGTCCAGTCGAGCCGGCCGCGGCCCACGACGCGCAGTGCCGTGATGTCGATGCGGCCGCCCGGCTGGATATGGCCGAACAGGCGCTGATGCTCGGTCTCGAAAGCCGTGCGTGCCGCGGCGGCATCGAAGCCCGACGCGGAAAGGGGCGCGCGCACCGGCCATTGCTGGCCGTCGTAGCGCAGGTCGAGCTGGCGCTCGATCGCGACCTCGTCGGCGCCGAACCCGTCACGGGCCAGCGCCTCGCGTGCACGCGCTTCGATCTGGGCGAAGCCGGCTTCGAGGGCCGAAGTCTCGACCTTGTCGAGGTCGGCCAGGAAGACCTGCAGGTAGTCCTGCCGTACGTCGGACTGCAGCATGCCCATGGCACAGAAGGCGCCGGCGGCGCGCGGCAGCAGGGCGCGGCGGCTGCCCAGCGCGCGGGCGACCGCAGTGCCATGCATCGGCCCGGCGCCGCCTGCGGCCACGAGGGTGAAGGTCGCGGGATTGTGGCCGCGCTCGATGCTGAGCCGTTCGACGGCATGCAGCAGGTTCTGCTCCAGCAGGCGGATGACGCCGGCCGCTGCATCCTCGACCGAAAGGCCGAGCGGCTTGGCGAGCTTGGTCTCGATGGCCTTGCGGGCAAGCGCTGCGTCGAGCGTCACGGCGCCGCCGGCCAGCGGGCCGGGACGCAGGCGGCCCAGCACGAGCTGCGCGTCGGTGACGGTCGGGTTCTCGCCGCCCAGCCCATAGGCCGCAGGGCCGGGCCGTGCGCCGGCACCCTGGGGGCCGGCATGGAGGAGGCCGGCATCGTCGACCCAGGCGACCGTGCCGCCGCCCGCGCCGACCGTATGGATCTCCACCGACGGCGTCGTGAGGTGATAGCCGTCGATGGTGAGTTCGTCGGTGACCGGCACGTCGCCGCGCGCCATCACCATCACGTCGCAGCTCGTGCCGCCGATCTCCATGGAGATCAGGTTGGCCTTCTCGCCCGGCGTCGCGCAGCCCTTGAGCGCGCCGACGCCGGCCGCCGGGCCGGACAAGACCAGCATCACCGGCCGCGCCGCCACCTGATCGACGGACACCGCGCCGCCATTGCTCTGCAGGAGCAGCAGCGAACGCGGCAGGCCGAACTGGCGCAGCTGCTCGTCTAGGGCGTGCAGGTAACTCGTGACCTTGGGCGCGACATAAGCGTTCACGACGGCGGTCGAACCGCGCTCGTACTCGCCCATGGTCGGCATGACCTCGCTCGACAGCGAGACCCACTTGCCGTTCCAGCTTTTGGCGAGTTGGCCGCCCACGGCGCGTTCGTGCGCACCGTCCAGGAAGGAATTGAACAGGCAGACCGCAACCGACTCGACGCCTTCCTCGGCGAAGACCTTTGCGGCGGCGTCGACGTCTTCCGGCTTCAGCGGCGCAAGCTCGGCGCCGTCGGCGGCGATGCGGCCGCGCACCGGCAGGCGCAGGTAGCGCGGCACCAGCACCTGCGGGAACGGCGCGCGATGATCCCACTGGTTCTCGCGAATGCCGCGGCGGATCTCGAGCGAATCACGGAAGCCTTCGGTCGTCAGCATGCCGACCTTGGCGCCCTTCTTCTCGAGGATCGTGTTGGTCGCCACCGTCGAGCCGTGCACGAACAGCGCGCAGTCGCGCAGCAGCGCCGTCAGCGTGATGTCGAGCTGCTTGGCGGCCAGCCGCAGCACGCCCAGCACACCCTCGCTGGGATCGGCCGGGACCGACGGCGACTTGAAGATGCGCACGGCGCCGGCGGCGTCGCGCAGCACCATGTCGGTGAAGGTGCCGCCCACGTCGACGCCGATGCGCCAGGGGGCAACGAGGGCGGGAGACGGGGCGGGGGCCGTCACTTCGGCAGGCTTCCCAGCACTTCGTCGGTATGCTCACCGAGCGTTGGCGCGGAGCGCGGCGAATGCGGCCGCACATGGTCGAACGAGATCGGCAGGCCGACCACCTTCGGCCCGCCCGGCAGCTGCTGGATGAGCTTGGATGCTTCCATCTGCTCCGTGCGCGCCAGCTCGCCGATATCGTTCACGGCGGCGCAAGGCACGCCGGCCTTTTCCATCGCTTCAAGCCATTCGGCGCGCGGCCGGGCCTTCAGCGCCTCGGCGATCATCGGCAGCAGCTCGGCCTTGTGAGCGACTCTCTGGGCACTCTTGGCGAACTTGGGATCTGTTGCCCACTCGTCACGGCCCAGCACCTTGGCGCAGCGTGCCCACAGCCGGTCGTTGCCGGGCGCCAGGCAAATCGGATGGTCGGCCGTGTCGAAGGTCTGGTAGGGCACGATCACCGGGCTGCCGGTGCCGTGCCGCTTGGAGACGGTGCCGTTGGCGATGTAGCCGTTCACCTGGCCCTCGACCCAGTGCACCGCCGAATCGAACAGCGACGTGTCGACGAGGCAGCCCTTGCCGGTCTTGTCGCGTAGCCTGAGCGCTGCCAGCGCACCGATGGTGCAGAACATGCCGGTCGCCTTGTCGTTGATCGAGGCGCCGCAGAAGGTCGGCGGATCCTCCGGCCGGCCGGTCACGCTCATCATGCCGCCATAGGCCTGCAGCAGCGGATCAAAGGCCGGCTTCATGCGCAGCGGGCCCTGGTAGCCGAAGGCCCAGATCGAGCAGTAGATCAGGCGCGGATGGCGCGCGAGCATCGTCTCGGGGCCGATGCCGACCTCGTCGACGACGCCGGGGCGCAGGTTCTGGATCAGGATGTCGGCCGTCTCGCAAAGCTTGTGCAGCTTGTCGACGTCTTCGGCGAGCTTGAGGTCGAGCACGACCGAACGCTTGTTGCGGTTCTGCGAGTAGAAGTAGAGCGAGGTCTTGCCGTCGGGGCCGAACGGAGGGCCCCAGATGCGGGCATCGTCACCGCCGTCGGGCTTCTCGATCTTGATGACGTCGGCACCCATGTCGGCCAGCAGCACGCCGGCCAGCGGACCGGCCAGCGCCTGGCCCACTTCGATGACGCGAACTCCTTCGAGCGGTAGTGTCACTTTCGTCCTCTTCCCGAGCCTGACGGCATGCGTTTCAATCGCCGGCATCCTAGCCGCCGGCGACCGTCAAACGCTACGTGCAGAGGCTCGCGAAGCGGAATGCTACTCGACGAAGGCCTTTTCCACGACGAACTCGCCCGGCGTCGTTGTGCTTCCCTCAGCAAGTCCCATGCCTTCGAGGAGGGCGCGGATGTCGGCCAGCATCTGGACCGAGCCGCAGAGCATGAACCGGTCGTTCTCGCGCGACATCGGCGGCAGGCCGACATCCTTCGCCAGGGTGCCGTTCTCGATCAGGTGCGAGATGCGGCCGCGATACTTGAAGGGCTCGCGGGTCACGGTCGGGTAGTAGACGAGCTTGTCTCGCACCATGTCGCCCAGGATCTCGTCGGCCGGCAGCTCGTCCGCCAGAGTCGAGCGGTAGGCGAGGTCGCGGACATGGCGGCAGCCATGGACCAGGATGACCTTCTCGAAGCGCTCGTAGACGTCCGGGTCGCGCACCAGAGACAGGAAGGGGGCCAGCCCGGTGCCGGTGCCCAGCAGGTAGAGGTTGCGGCCGGGGGTAAGGCTGTCGAGAAGGAGCGTGCCGACCGCCTTGGCACCGACCAGCACCGGATCCCCCGGAGACAGGTTCTTGAGGTGGGAGGTGAGCTTGCCGTCGGCGACCTTGATGGAGAAGAACTCCAACTCGTCCACGTAATGCGGGCTGGCGATCGAGTAGGCGCGCAGCACCGGCTTACCCTCCACCTTGAGGCCGATCATCGTGAACTGGCCACTGGCAAAGCGGAAACCCTTGTCGCGGGTGGTCCGGAAGCTGAACAACTCGTCGGTCCAGTGATGCACCGACAAAACGGTCTCGTTTCTCAACGCGCTCACGCCGAAACTCCTACGCAACGGGCCGGCCAGACGCCGGCGGCGAGTGGATATAGTGCAGCGCAACATAAATAGCCAGATGTGCAAATAATTCGCAATAGCAATATTGTCGCGTGCCGACGGCTTTTGGCGAAAGGACTTTCCGGGAGGGTCAACGCCGTCAGCATGTTTTTTGCGGCGGCCGCTCAAGCGAATCGCAGATGCGTCCAGGCGTCCTATACTCGGGCGAACCGGGTAAGCGAGGTCCGTGCAATGAAGATGCTTGTCGCGCTGCTGGGTATGGTTCTGGCGTTCGTCTCGCCGTCGGCGCGGGCGGCGGAGCCCGTCGACATGCTGCTGGTGCTGGCCGCCGATGTGTCGCGCAGCGTGACCGAGCCCAAGTTCAGGCTTCAGCGAGAGGGTGCCGCGGCTGCGATCACCCATCCCGACGTGGTGCGGGCCATCACCTCGGGGCCGCACCGCCGCATCGCCATCTGCTTCATCGAATGGGCATCCGCCAACATGCAGAACGTCGTCATCGACTGGACGGTGATCGGCGACGGCGCCTCGGCGCGCAATTTCGGCGACAAGCTGATCGAGACGCCGCGCTCCTTTGCCGGCAGCACCTCGATCAGCGCCGCCATCGACTTCGCGGTCATGCACCTCGAGCGCGCGCCGTTCACGGCCGACCGGCGGGTCATCGACGTTTCAGGCGACGGCAACAACATCGGCGGTCGCCTGATAACGGATGCCCGCGATGACGCCGTCGCGAAGAACATCACCGTCAACGCGCTGGTGATCCTGACGCCGATCGAGGAAGCGTTCCGCCCCGAGCACACCAACCCGCCCGGCGGCCTCGAGAAATACTTCCAGGAGAATGTCATCGGCGGTCCCGGCGCCTTCACCATCGTCGCCGAAAACCACGGAGCCTTCGGCCGGTCGATGACCAAGAAGCTGATCGAGGAGATCGCGGGCTGGCCGCGCTCCCGGCTGGCGGCCGCTGACTGACTACTCCGCCGTCGCGCCGGACGCCTTGATGATCGGCAGCCACAGCGCCTGATCGTCAGCGATCAGCTTGCGGGCCTGGGCCGGCGTGTCGGGCGGCAGGACCTCGAAGCCTTGGACCAGGAGCTTCTCCTTCACCTGCGGCATCTGCGCGATGCGGCCGATCTCGGCGTTGAGGCGGGCCACGATCGGCGCCGGCGTGCCGGTCGGCACCGCGAAGCCCAGCCACGTGGCGACGACAAAATCGGGAATACCCGCCTCCATCATGGTCGGCACCTCCGGCATGATCACCGAACGGTCCTTGGTGGTGACGGCGAGCGCTTTCAGCTTGCCGGCCTTGATCTGACCCACCACGGTCGGCGCATTGAAGAAGCCCATCGTGACCTCGCCGTTGATCACGGCGAGGACCGCGGCCGGCGCGCCGCGATAGGGTACGTGCTGCAGCTTCACGCCGGTGCGCTGCTCCGTGATCACGCCCGACATGTGCAGGCTGCTGCCGACGCCGCTCGACCCGTAGGTGAGTTCGCCCGGCTTTGCGCGCGCCTGCGCGATCACGTCGGCGACGGTGTTGGCCGGGTTGGCCGTCGAGACGACCATGACGTTGGTCAGGATGCCGGTGGTGGACACCGGGATGAGATCCTTCAGCGGGTCGTAGCCCGGCGACTTGTAGAGCCCCATGTTGAAGACGGTGGCGCCCTGCGAGGTCAGCAGCAGCGTATAGCCGTCGGCCGGCGCCCGTGCGCCCTCGGCCGTGCCTAAAAGGCCGCCGGCGCCGCCCTTGTTGTCGATGATGACCGGCTGGCCCAGCGCCTTGGCCAGCTCCTCGCCGAAGGTGCGCCCCACCGTGTCGGCGCCGGCGCCCGCCGCGAACGGGATGATCATGCGGATGGGACGCTCCGGCCAGTCCGCCGCCATCGCGGGGGCCGATGCGAGCGGCGGCGACGCCAGCAGCAGCGCGCCGGCCAAAGCATGGCGGCGCGTCAGAGCCTGCCGTTGTGAACTCATGTCGAAACTCCTCCTGGAATGCGCCGGGCCACTCGGTGTGGCCCGGCTTTTCTTGGTCCGGCTTACTTGTCGAGCCAGACATCCTCGAAGCGTGAGCCGTTGTAGAGGCTGTTCACCATCGGGCGGAAGCCCTTCACATTGGGGTGCCAGCAGCTCGCCGAGGCGTTCCACATGATAATCGGGCGGAAGCCTTCCTCGAGAATCTGCTTGTCGATGTCCCACACCATCTTCTTGCGCTTTTCGAGGTCGCGCTCGGCCGACTGGATCGGGAACATCTTCTCGATCTCGGGATTGCAGTAGCCGACATAGTTGCGCTCGGACTTGCAAGCATAGTGCTCGAAGTAGGTCTGGTCGGGATCGTCCACGCCGTTGCCGGTCGTGTTGAGGCCGACCGAGTAATCCTTGCGAGCGACCTTGTTGAACCACAGGGAAGTGTCGACGAGGTCGAGCTCGCCCTCGATATAGATCTCCTTGAGCTGGTCGATCAGGATCACGGCCGGGTCGCGGTAGAGCAGGTGATTGCGAGTCGCGACCTTGAGCTTCAGCTTGTTGTCGGGCCCGTATCCTAGCTTCTTCATGATCGCCTGGGCCTCGGCCCGGTTCTTGGCGACGTCCGGGCCGTAGCCCTTCACCTGGTCGAACATTTCCTTGGGCATGCCCCAGACGCCGCCGGGCGCCGGTTCCATGACGCCGCCGGCTTCGCCGGCACCCTGGGCGAGGATGTCGACGAACGACTTTCGGTCGATGGTCAGCAGCATGGCGCGGCGGATGTCGGCATTGTTGAACGGCGGCGCCTCGCTGTTCACGATCAGGTTGGTGCTGTTGTTCATCGGCGCGACTTCGCAGATGGCGCTCGATGCCTGGGCCTTGATGTCCTTCAGCAGCGGGATGGTGACGGCGTAGGGCGCGGTCATGTCGTAGCGACCCGACACGAAGCCCAGCATGGCCGTGCCGCGGGCCGGCACGATCGGTATGTCGATGCCGTCGAGATAGGGTTTGCCTTTCTTGAAGTAGTCCGTGTTGCGGACGAGCTTGATGATCTCCTTCTGCTTGAACTCGCCGAGCTTGAAGGGACCGGTGCCGATCGGCTTGGTGCGCATCTGCGCGGTCGGCACGTGGCACGCATAGACGGGGCTGTAGCCCGAGGCGAGCAGCACGAGGAGCGAAGGCTGCGGCTGGCCGAGATGGAAGGTCACCTCGCGGTCGCCGTTGGTCGTCACCTCCTGGAGGTTCCAGTACCAGGAGGAGCGCGGGTTCTTGCGCAGCTTCTGGGTCTCGCTCTTGCCGGTGAGCATGTCCCAGGTGCACTTCACGTCGGCCGAGGTGAAGGGCTTGCCGTCATGCCACTTGGCATTGCCGACCAGCTTGAAGGTGAGCTTCTTGCCGTCTGCGCTCCAGGCCCAGCTCTCGGCGAGGTCCGGACGGATCGTCTCGAGGCTGTTCTGGGGGATCTGCTGATCGAACAGCACGAGGTTGTTGTAGAGGCCCATGAAGGGCACGACGGTCGACGTCGTCGCCTCTTCGTGGATCGAGGTACTGGGCGGATTGTCCGCGAAGTACATCTTCAGAATGCCGCCGCTCTTTTGCGCAAGCGCCGGTGTCATCGACAGGCCAAGCGTCGCTACGACGCCGAGAAGTCCAGCAGATAGCCGCATTGTTTCTTCCTCCCTTGACTTGTTGCAGGGAGGATGACGCGACAGGGGCCCTCCGTCGAGAGGGTCCCTGCCGGGAATGCGGCTAAAGGCCGGCTACTTGTCGAGCCAGATGTCCTCGAAGCGCGAGCCGTTGTAGAGGCTGTTCACCATCGGCTTGTAGCCCTTCACGTAGGGCGCCCAGCAGGTTCCCGAGGCATTCCACATGATGATCGGGCGGAAACCCTCTTCGAGGATCTGCTTGTCGATCTCCCAGACCATCTTCTTGCGCTTCTCGAGGTCGCGCTCGGCCGACTGGATCGGGAACTGCTTCTCGATCTCGGGATTGCAGTAGCCGACATAGTTGCGCTCCGACTTGCAAGCGTAATGCTCGAAGTAGGTCTGGTCGGGATCGTCGACACCGTTGCCCGTGGTGTTGAGGCCGACCGAGTAGTCCTTGCGCGCGATCTTGTTGAACCACAAAGCGGTGTCGACCAGGTCGAGTTCGCCGTCGATATAGATCTCCTTGAGCTGGTCGATCAGGATGACCGCCGGGTCGCGATAGAGCAGGTGGTTACGCGTCGAGACCTTGAGCTTCAGCCGGTTGTCCGGGCCGTAGCCCAGCTTCTTCATGATCGCCTGGCCTTCGGCGCGGTTCTTGGCGACGTCGGGCCCGTAGCCCTTCACCTGGTCGAACATCTCCTTGGGCATGCCCCAGACGCCGCCCGGCGCCGGTTCCATGACGCCGCCGGCCTCGCCGGCACCCTGGGCGAGGATGTCGATGAACGACTTGCGGTCGATGGTGAGCAGCATCGCGCGGCGGATGTCGGCGTTGTTGAACGGAGCCGCCTCGCTGTTGACGATCAGGTTGGTGCTGTTGTTCATCGGCGCGACCTCACAGATCGCATTCGAGGCCTGGGCCTTGATGTCCTTCAGCAGCGGGATCGTGACGGCATAGGGCGGCGTCATGTCGTAGCGACCCGACACGAAGCCCAGCAGGGCGGTGCCGCGGGCCGGCACGATCGGCATCTCGATGCCGTCGAGGTAGGGCTTGCCCTTCTTGAAGTAGTCCGTGTTGCGGGTGAGCTTGATGATTTCCTTCTGCTTGAACTCAGCCAGCTTGAAGGGACCCGTGCCGATCGGCTTGGTGCGCATCTGCGCCGTCGGCACGTGGCAGGAGTAGACGGGGCTGTAGCCCGAGGCGAGCAGGATCAGCAGCGACGGCTGCGGCTGGCCGAGATGGAAGGTCACCTCGCGGTCGCCGTTGGTCGTGACTTCCTGGAGATTCCAGTACCAGGAAATGCGCGGATTCTTGCGCAGCTTGTGGGTCTCGCTCTTGCCGGTGAGCATGTCCCAGGTGCACTTCACGTCGGCCGAGGTGAAGGGCTTGCCGTCGTGCCACTTGGCGTTACCGACCAGCTTGAAGGTCAGCTTCTTGCCGTCCTCGCTCCACGCCCAGCTCTCCGCGAGATCCGGACGGATCGATTCGAGGCTGTTCTGCGGAATTTGCTGATCGAAGACGACGAGGTTGTTGTAGAGGCCCATGAAGGGCACGACGGTCGATGTCGTCGCTTCCTCGTGGATCGATGTGCTGGGCGGATTGTCCGCGAAGTACATCTTGAGCACGCCGCCGCTTTTCTGCGCGAGCGCCGGTGCCGCCGACAGGGCCAGTGCCGCCACGGCACCCAGAAGTCCGATCGATAAACGCATAAAAACCACACCCTCTACTGCATTACACAGAAGATGACGCGGAGCTTTCTCCGCGTCGAGAGGGCCGGTCCGGCTAGCGAATTGCTCTATCGGATCATGGCACGCAGTTTCGACGACATCAGGTCGGCGGCGAGCACGAGGATCAGGATCACGATCACGCAGGCGGCCGTGTCCTCGTAGGCGAACAGCTTCATCGAACTGATGAGTTCGAAGCCGATGCCGCCGGCGCCGACCATGCCCAGAACCGTCGAGACGCGGATGTTGGTCTCGAAGCGATAGAGCACCACGCCGATCCAGGCCGGCAAGACCTGCGGCAATACGCCGAACACGATTCGCTGCAAGGTGCCCGCGCCGGCGGCGCGCAGCGCGTCGAGCGGACCCTCGTCGATCTCCTCGATCGCCTCGGCGAAGAACTTGCCGAGCATGCCGGCACCGTGCAGGGCGATGGCAAGCACGCCCGCGAAGGGACCGAGGCCCACGGCGGCGACGAAGATCAGCGCCAGGATGATCTCGTTGATGCCGCGCATCACGTTCAGTACCTGACGCAGCCCGTGGAACACCCAGGCATAGGGCGAAAGGTTCCGCGCAGCGAAGAAGCAGACGGGCAGGGCCAGCACGATGCCGAGCAATGTGCCCCACAGCGCGATCTGAACTGTCTCGATGGCGGGCTGTACCAGCTTCTGCATGAAGGCGAAGTTGGGCGGCAGCATGCGGCCGATGAAGTCGCCGATCCACGGCAGCCCGTCGATGAAGCCCGTGATGCTGAGACGGGTGCCGACGGCCGACCACCAGAGTGCCGCGACCGTGATGCCGAGGATCGGGACCATGATCCACCAGCCGAGCGGGCCGCGCGGCTTGTTGACGACGAATTGCAGGGACATTTCTAGGCCCTCTCTTCGACTGAGGCGGCGGAGGCTGCCAGCGCGATCTCGGCTTCCGCCGCGGCACGGCGGCGCTCGGTGAGTCGCTGGGCGGCGTCGAGCACGTTGGGATCGTCGAGACCGGGATAGATGCTGCGGATCACGTCGCCGCTCACGCCGGCCGGCGGGCCGTCATAGACGACGCGGCCGGCCGAGAGGCCGACGACCCGCTCGGCGAATTCCAGCGCATAGTCGATCTGGTGAAGATTGCAGAGGACCGCGATGTTGGATTCCTTGCAGCTCTTCTTCAGGTAATTGAGGACGATGCGCGAGGTCTTGGGATCGAGGCTCGCCACCGGCTCATCGGCCAGCATGAACTTGGGCTGCTGCGCCAGCGCGCGGGCGATGCCGACCCGCTGCTGCTCGCCGCCCGACAATGCGTCGGCGCGGTTGCGGGCCTTGTGGGACATCGCGACCTGTTCCAGGCAGTGCATCGCGATCTTCACGTCGGCCTCGGGGAAGAGCTGCAGGCTGCTTAGGATCGGCGAGAGATCGGCCATGCGGCCGACCAGCACGTTCTTCAGCACGCTGAGCCGTTTCACCAGATTGTGCTGCTGGAAGATCATCGCGACGTTGCGCCGGAGCAGGCGCAGGTCGCGGCGGTTGGACGACAGCGACGTGCCGTCGACCACGATGTCGCCGGCGGTCGGCTCGATCAGCCGGTTGATGCAGCGTAGGAGCGTCGATTTGCCGGCGCCCGACGGGCCCAGCACGACGACGAACTCGCCGGGCCGGATCGAAAGGCTGACATCGCAGAGCGCCTGATGGTCGCCATAAGATTTGGCGAGGCCGCGGATTTCGATCATCGGTCGATCTCCCTAAGGGCAGGCGTGCGGCTACTTCTGCTTCTTGAGATCGATGTTCGCGAGCTTCGCGGTCTCGCGGACGACGTCATAGGCCTGGTCGCTGGTTTCCTTGAAGCCGTTCAGCTTGCCCTGGTCGGACCAGTTCAGGTCCTTGATGGCGAGAAAGGCGGCCTTCACCTTGGCCTTCGTCTCGGGCGAGAGATCCTTGCGCCAGACCATCGGCGATTCCGGGATCGGCGCGGACTCCCACACGACCTGGATCTGGTCGGCCTTGATGTGCCCCTTGGCAATCGCGGCATCGAGGATGCGGTCGGCGATCGTCGCGGCATCGACCTTGCCGTTGGCGACAGCCAGCGCATTGGCGTCGTGCGCGCCGGTGAAGAGCACGGTCTTGAAGTCGCGCTTGGGCTCGATGCCGGCCTTGAGCAGGCCCGCGAGCGGGAAGGCATAACCCGAGGTCGAGGCGGGATCGACGAAGGCGAAGTTCTTGCCCTTGAGATCGTCGAGCGTTTTGATGCCGCTCGACTTCAGGGCGATGATCTTGGAGTGATAATAGGTGCGGCCGGCCTTGGCGGTTTCGGCGATGGCGAAGGCCTCGACCGGCGTCACGGTGGTGGCCAGCACGTAGGAGAACGGCCCGAGATAGGCGATGTCGAGATGCTTGGCGCGCAGCGCCTCGATGACGCCGTTGTAATCGGTAGCGACGAAGCCCTGGACCTTCATGCCGGAGTTCTTCTCGACCGCGTCGAGGATGTCCTTGCTCTGGGCGAGCATCGCCCGCGAATCCTCGGAAGGAATGAGACCGACCTTGAGGACCTGCTGGGCCTGGGCGGCATTGCCGCTGACCAGGAGGGAAGCTGCGGTGAGAAGCCCGAAATCGCGACGCGTCATCCTGGTCATTTTTGTTTCCTCCGTGATTTTCTTTTCTTTGACGTCTAAGCGGCCATTTCGGCCAACAGCGCCTCCCGGCGTCCGATGAAGTTGCGACCGCGATCGCCCGCCAGCGCATCGTCGACCAGACGCGCCCAATCGCGGGCAGCGATGCCGTGGGCGGTAGCGTCCGGCGAGATGCCGAGTTTCTTCAGGAAGGTTTCGAGGCGCGCGGCGCCGGCCATCAGGTCGTTGCCGAAGATGCGCCGCAGCGAGGCGTCGCAGGCGGCATCGCAGCCGGCCACGGCGCGCATCACCATCGGCAGGCTGAACGAGCAGGCGATGCCGTGCGGCACGCCGTGATGCAGGGTCAGGTGATAGGACAGCGAATGGGCGAGCGCCGTGCGCGTGTTGGAGAAGGCGAGTCCGGCGAACAGGCTGGCACGCGCCAGCCGCGTGCGCAGCGCCTCGTTGCGCAGGTCGTCGGCCAGCAGCGGCAGGGCCTCGATCACCTCGCGCGCGGCGACCTCGGCCAGCGAGCTCGACACCGGGTTGGCGTTGACGTTCCAGATGCTTTCCAGCGCGTGGCTAAGCGCGTCGAGGCCGGTGCTGACCGTGATCGCGCGCGGCAGGCCAAGCGTCAGCAGCGGATCGACCAGGGCGGCTTCGGGATAGAGCGTCTCGCGGGCCAGCGAGTATTTCTTCATCGCACCCGTGTCCCAGACCGTGGCCCAGGAGGTGACTTCGCTGCCGGTACCGGCTGTGGTGGGAATGGCGATGATCGGCGTGCGACCAAGCATGTCGCCGTCCTTCCCGCTCTCGAGGTGGCGTCGCACCGTGTCGAACTCGCCCTTGGCGGCGGCCAGCACCTTGGCGGCATCCATCACCGAACCGCCGCCCAGCGCAACGATGGCCTCGACGGGGCGGGACGCGGTGGCATAGGTCCGGCAGGATTCGGCGAGGCCGATGAAATCGGGATTGGGGCCGATGTTGCTCACCGTCACCGCAGGCGCGCCAGCCTGGGCGATCACGCGACGCGTCAGGTCGGCGAACACGCCGCCGCCATTGGCATCGTCGTAGGTGACGAGGCAGTAGGCCCGGCCGGCCAGCACCTTGCTCAGCGTCTCGAAGACGCCGGCACCGAACTTCACGTCGACCGGATTACGGTAGCGCCACATCCGCGCTTCACTCCCATGGCTTTACGGCTTGGCCTTGTCGGCCTTTTGACAATCTTCCGGCCGCTGCTCACATTTAGCTAATTCAAACATTCTCAAAGTGGCATTGAGAAAATCAATATGAGGCACACGCAGCTCCGCTCCTTCCATGCGGTCGCCCAACGGTTGAGCTTCACCGCCGCCGCGCGCGAGCTGGGCGTCAGCCAGCCCACCATCACCACGCAGGTGAAGTCGCTGGAGCAGGAATTCGGCGTCGAGCTGTTCGTGCGGCGCGGCCGGCGCATCGAGCTCACCGAGACTGGCGGCGGCCTTCTGGACATCACGCGCCGCCTGTTCGCCGACGAGAAGGAGGCGGCCGACTATCTCAACGAGACGCGCGGCCTACGGACAGGTCATCTGCGGGTCGGTGCGGTCGGTCCCTATCACGTCACCGACATGCTGGCGGCCTTCAACGCGCGCCACCCCGGCCTCTATGTTTCAGTGACCGTCGGCAACTCACGCGACACGCTACGCGACCTGCTGGACTACCGGACCGACGTGGCGGTGCTGGCCCATGTCGATCCCGATCCTCGGTTGGTCGCCATTCCCTATCGCCGTCACAGGGTGATCGCATTCTGCCCTATCGATCACCCCTATGCGCAGCGGCGCAGTCTCCGGGCGCGCGATATGGAGGGGCAGCGGCTGGTCGTGCGCGAGGCCGGGTCGACGACGCGCCGCGCCTTCGACCAGGCGATGCGCGAGGCCGATGTGCGGCCCAAGGTCGTGATGGAGATTGGCAGCCGCGAATCGATCCGCGAAGCGGTGGCCAAGGGGATCGGCATGGGTGTGGTGTCGGAGGCGGAGTTCATTCCCGACCCTCGGATCAAGCCGCTGCTGATCACGGACGCCGAGATCTTCACCTACGCCCACGTCGTGCATCTGAAGGAGCGGCAGAATGCGCGCCTCGTGCGTGCCTTTCTTCAGGTCCTGGCCGGGCTGCTGCCGGTCAGTTCGCCATCCAGCCGCCGTCGACCATCAAATTCTCGCCGGTGATGAAGGTCGCCTCGTCTGAGGCGAGGAACAGGGCGGCGTTGGCCACGTCCTCGGAGCGGCCGAGACGCGGCAGCGGCGTGCGGATGTTCGAGTAGTCGATCCAGCGCGGTTCGATCGCGCGCCCGGTCTTGCCCGTGAGGATTTTGCCCGGCGCCACGGCGTTGCAGATGATGCTGTCGCGGCCGTAGTCGGAGGCGATCTGACGCGTGATATAGACGACCGCCGACTTCGAAACGCCGTAGGAGAAATCCTCGGGCGAGGAGATCATGCCGTGCTGCGAGGAGATGTTGACGATGCGCCCGCGCGCCTCGTTGCGAATCTCCTGCGTCAGCATCCGGCGCACAGCGGCGCGGCACATCAGGAAGACTCCGGTGACGTTCACCTCCATCACCCGGTTCCACTCTTCCAGGCTGGTGTCGGTCAACATCTTGCCGGAGCGGATCACGGCGTCGTTGACCACGATGTCGAGCCGGCCGGTCGGCAGCGCCGCTCGCCGCACGGCTTCCTCGACATCGGCCTCTTTCGACACGTCGCCCTGGAAGAAGGGCACGTTCAGGACCTTGTGCGTCGGTTCGCCGCCTTCGACGACGGCTTCCGTGATGTCCATCAGGAGGAGGGTCGCGCCCTCCGCCTGGAACTTCGTGGCGATGGCGCGGCCGATGCCCGAGGAGGCACCGGTGATGAGGGCGGTCTTGCCGGCAAGTCGGTTCATGGGCTCGCCCGACGCAAGGTCCGTGCCTCTAGCCGCGCCGCACGCTGGCGCCGCCATCGACCGGCAGGGTCACGCCGGTGATGAAGCTCGCCTCGTCGGAGGCCAGGAACAGTGCGGCGTTGGCCACGTCCCAGCCGGTGCCCATCTTCTTGCGCAGCGGCACCTTCGAATCGCGCTCGGCCTCGACCTCGGCGCGGCTCTTCTTGAAGGTGCGGGCACGCGTGTCGACGGCCATCGGCGTGTTCATCAGCCCGGGCAGGATGACATTGGCGCGGATACCGTACTGGGCGTTCTGGTAGGCCAGCTGCTCGGTGAAGGACACCATCGCCGACTTGGTCGCCTTGTAGGCGACGTAGGGGTACGTGGTGATCACCGCCATCGAGGAGATGTTGATGATCACGCCGCTCTTCTGCTCGCGCATGATCGGCAGCACGTACTTGGCGGCCAGGATGCAGCTCTTCAGGTTGATCGCCACGCAGCGATCGAACGCCTCCTCGGTGATGTCGAGCAGCTCGGCATCGCCGCCCGAGAGCGAGACGCCGACATTGTTGTGCAGGATGTCGACGCTGCCCCAGCGGGCATGCGCGTCGGCGACCATGGCCTTGAGCTCGTCGCCCTTGGTCACGTCGGCCTTGAAGGCGGCCGCCGTGCCCTGGTTGACGCCGATCATCTCGACGGTTTCCTGCGCCGATTCGAGATTGTGATCGACGCAGAGGACCTTGGCGCCCTCACGCGCGAAGGTGAGCGCGGTGGCGCGCCCATTGCCCATGCCTTCGCCGGGGCTCTGTCCGGCGCCGACGACGATGGCGACCCGATCTTTGAGACGCATGTTACTTCACTCCCGGGATCGGATATTGCTTCAGCACTTCCTTGTACTGGGGCTCGTTGTCGATCTGCATGGTGGCGAGCACGCGGACGACGGCGCAGTAGAAGGCGATGGTGAGCACCAGGTCGGTCATGTGCTCGTTCGAGAGGTCCTTCTTGATCTCGGCGAAGGTGGCCTCGGACATGGCAAGGTCCTTCACCATCTCGCGCGCGCCCTTGAGGATTGCCTTCGCGAGCGGCTCGAGCTTGGAGGGCTTGCCCTCGGTCTCGGCCATCAGGCCCTGGATGTCCTCGTCGGTGACGCCGAATTCCTTGCCGATCTTCACATGGTGGGTGAATTCGTACTCTGACTTTTCCATCCAGCCGACCTGCAGGATGGCGAGTTCGCGCAGGCGGGTGTCGAGCTTGCTCTTGAAGCGGATGTAGCCGCCCAGCCCGCTGAAGGCCCGCGCCATGTCGGGCGAGTTGACCAGCAGCTTGTGCAGGTTGGTGTTGCGCTTGAGCATGTCACGATACTCGGGCGCGACCTGGTCGGGCTCGAGATAGGGCAGGCGGGCCATCTTGGTGTTTCTCCCTTTAGCTGTTGAATTGATTAGTGATCCTGCGATTCGCGCGCCGGGCCCTGCAGGGTGACGCCGCCGTCGACGACGATGACCTGTCCCGTGATGTAGCGGGCGTGGTTGCTCAGCAGGAAGCGCACGGTGTGGCCGATGTCCCAGCCGGTGCCTTCGATCTTGAGCACCGAAGCGTTGGCGCGCTGGACCCGGTTGGCCTCGGTCATGCCGTTACCGCGATTGACCATCGGCGTGTACATCGGGCCGGGGCAGATGCAGTTGACGCGGATATGGTCCCGGCCATGGTCGACAGCCATCGCCTGAGTGAGGCCGATCACGGCGGCCTTCGAGGTCGTATAAGTGGTGAGGCCGCGCGGACGCAGCGCCGAGATCGACGAGATGTTCACGATCGAGCCGCCCTTGGCCGTCTTGATCATCGCCGGGATCGCGTGCTTGGAGAGCAGGAACATCGTCTCGACGTTTACCTGCATCACGCGGCGATATTCCTCGGGCTTTTCCTCGACGACCGAACCACGGCTGCCGATGCCGATGTTGTTGTCGAGGAAGTCGAGCCGGCCCCAACGATCGACCGCGGCGTCGACAAGCCGCTTGCAGTCCGCTTCCTGGGTCATGTCGCCGGCAAAGGCCGCGGCATGCTGGCCGCCCTCGGCCTTGATCATTTCGACCGTGCGCTCCGCGAGCTTCAGCTCGCGGTCGGCCACCAGCACGTGGGTGCCGGCACGCGCCAGCAGGATCGCCGCCGCGCGGCCGTTGCCGATACCGTCATCCTTGGCGCCGCCGCCGGCGATGATCGCCACCTTGCCGGCGAGCCCGGCATCGTCTTCTGGACCTTTCACGAATTCCTCCTAGGGCAGGCCGGCGCCGGGCACGTCGACGCGCATCGTCTCGATGCGGCCGTCCTTCTTGTCGGCGATCGCCGGGCCGCTGCCGGTGTTGGTGACCACGAAAAGCGTGCGGCGGTCCTTGCCGCCCAGCATGCAGGCATAGGCCGCGCGCTCGCCGAGATCGAGATCGTGCGTGACCTTGCCGCCTTCGAGCACGCGGACCATGTGATGCGTGAAGGCGCCGGTGACCCAGATGCCGCCCTCGGCGTCGAGGCAGATCCCGTCGGGATTGCAGGTCGGCGTCTCCGCCCAGACGCGGCGATTGGAGAGCGTTCCGTCGGCGGCGATGTCGAAGGCCGTCAGGCGCTTGGCGAAGGTCTCGCCGATGATCATCGTTTTGCCGTCGGGCGTGATGACGGTGCCGTTGGGGAACATCAGCTCGTCGGCCGCCCGATGGACCGAGCCGTCGGGATCGACACGCGCCAGCACCGCGGCCCGCGGCTTCTCGCCGGCATGCCGGTCGAAGCCGAAATTGCCGACATAGGCGCGGCCCCTGGCGTCGACGACCATGTCGTTGCACAGGCCGGTGGCAATCGAACCCAGCTCGGCCTCGACGCTGAGCTTGCCGCTCGCGAAGCGCATCAGGCGACGGTCGGTCATGCTCACGATCAGCATCGTGCCGTCGGGCCGCCAGCCCAGGCCCGAGGGGCGCCCCGGCACCTCGACGATCGTCTCGGCCTTGCCGCTCTCGTCGACGGTGCGCACCTGATGGATGTAGAAGTCCGAGAAATAGAGCCGGTCGTCCCGCCAGCGCGGGCCTTCACCGAAGGAGAGGCCGTCGAGCAGCGGTTCGAGTTTCATGGACGGTCCCATTCGATCCTGAAGGAGTTCCCCTCGGGCTTCACGTAGCCCGCATTGGCGCCGGGGAAGTGGGCGGGGCAGAGCAGCGCATTGTTCTCGACGCAGTCCTCGAGGAGCTTGCGGCGCGAGACCGCCGACATCGGCTGGTCCCAGCAGAACTGGCTCGACCAGTCGGGATGATAGACCTGGATCGGGTGATGCATGATGTCGCCCGAGAAACAGGCCTGCCGTCCCTGGTCCTTCAGGTTGATGGCGATCGAACCCGGCGTGTGGCCGGGATAGTCCTTGATGGTGAGCAGCGGGTCGGGCTGGTGGTCGCTCTCGATCATCACCGCCTTGCCGGCCTCGACGATCGGCAGAACCGAATCGTCGAACGAGCCGTCGTTGATATTGTCCTTGGTCTTCCGTTCGCTTTCCCAGTGCGCGTACTCGCGCTTGGCGAAGAGGTACTTCGCGTTGGGGAAGGTCGGGACCCAGCGGCCGTTCTCCAGCTTCGTGTTCCAGCCGACATGGTCGACATGCAGGTGCGTGCACATCACGAAGTCCACGGACTCCGCGGGGCAGCCACAGGCCTTGAGCCGGTCGAGGAACGAGGTGTTGAGGTTGTTCCAGCCGGCATTGTGGCGCTGCTTGTGATTGCCGAGGCAGGTGTCGATCAGGATCGTGTGCTTGGGTGTCTTCACGATCCAGCTGTGGACCGAGCCGATCAGCCGGTCGCTGCCGTCCTGCACATGCTCCGGCACCATCCAGCTCTTCTGGGCGTCGAAGGCTTCCTGGTCGAACTTCGGAAACATGCGGCCGGGCTTGAATCCCGGGCCGCAGATCTCCTCGACCTTCTCGATGGTGGCTCCGCCCAGCTTTCGCACGGTCATGGCGTGGCTTCCTTCAGGAACTGACGGCTAGAACGTGACGACGCTGCGGATCGACTCGCCCTTGTGCATCAGGTCGAACGCGTCGTTGATCTTCTCGACCGGCATCGTGTGGGTGATCAGCGAATCGATGTCGATCTTGCCGTCCATGTACCAGTCGACGATCTTCGGCACGTCGCGGCGGCCCTTGGCGCCGCCGAAGGCGGTGCCCATCCAGGTACGGCCGGTGACGAGCTGGAACGGGCGCGTGGCGATCTCCTGGCCGGCGCCGGCGACGCCGATGATCACCGACTTGCCCCAGCCGCGATGGCAGCATTCCAGCGCCTGGCGCATCAGCTTGGTGCTGCCGACGCATTCGAAGCTGTAGTCCGCGCCGCCGTCGGTCAGCTCGACGAGGTGCGCAACGAGATCCTTAGTCCCCAGATCCTTGGGATTGACGAAGTGCGTCATGCCGAACTTGCGGCCGAGCGCCTCGCGCGCCGGGTTGAGATCGACGCCGACGATCATGTTGGCGCCGACCATGCGCGCGCCCTGCAGCACGTTGAGGCCGATGCCGCCCAGGCCGAACACCACGACATTGGCGCCGGGCTCGACCTTGGCGGTGTTGATCACCGCGCCGATGCCGGTCGTCACGCCGCAGCCGATGTAGCAGACCTTGTCGAACGGCGCGTCGGGGCGGATTTTCGCCAGCGCGATCTCGGGCAGCACCGTGTAGTTCGAGAAGGTCGAGCAGCCCATATAGTGATGGATCTTCTTGCCCTTGATCGAGAAGCGCGAGGAGCCGTCGGGCATCACGCCCTGGCCCTGCGTCGCACGGATCGAGGTGCAGAGATTGGTCTTGCCCGAGAGGCAGGATTTGCACTGCCGGCATTCGGGTGTGTAGAGCGGGATCACGTGGTCGCCCTTCTTCAGCGACACGATGCCCGGTCCGACATCGACGACGACGCCCGCGCCCTCGTGGCCGAAGATCACCGGGAACAGGCCTTCAGGATCGCCGCCGGAGCGCGTGAACTCGTCGGTGTGGCAGACTCCCGACGCCTTGATCTCGACGAGGACCTCGCCGAACTTCGGCCCTTCGAGATCGACGGTTTCGATTTCGAGGTTCTTGCCGGCCTCGAAACAGACGGCTGCCTTTGTCTTCACGCGGGTCCCCCTCAAAAATCTGGATGTGAAACCTAGAGCAGGGGGGCGCCTACCGTCTACGCTGCGGCGCTGCCCGTGAGCTGACGCGCCATTTGAGACTTCGCCTCGCGATACTGGGCGACGAGACGGCGGACGAGGTCGGCCGCGCCGGGCACGTCCTCGATGTTCCCGACACCGTGGCCCGCCGTATAGATGTCCTTCCAGCGCTTCTTGTTCTCCTGGGCGCCGACGATCTTGCCCGGCAGGGTCGTGCGCAGCACGTCGAGGTCGATGCCGGCGGCAAGGAGGCTTGGCGTCAGCCAGTTCGCCGGTGCGCCGTCGATCGAGGCGGTGAGGAAGACGTCGGTCGCGCGCGTGCCGAGGATCATGTCCTTGTGCGCCTGGGCCGCCATCGCTTCCTGGGTCGCGATGAAGCGCGTGCCGATATAGGCGAGGTCGGCACCCATGGCCTCGGCCGCCAGCACGTCGCGCCCCGTCGTCTGGCCGCCGGCCAGCACCACGGCGAAGCTGTCACCCAACTGTCGCACTTCGTTCATCAGCGCAAAGGGGTTGATCGTGCCGGTATGGCCGCCGGCACCGCCCGCGACGGCGATGACGCCGTCGACACCGGCTTCCAGGGCCTTCTCGGCGTGCCGCCGGTTGGCGATGTCGTGCAGCGCGACGGCACCCCAGCCATGGATGCGCTTGATGGCATCGCCCGGTGCGCCCTTCGAGGTGAGTACGACCGGCACCTTGTACTTCTCGACCAGCTCGAGATCGCCCTGGTAGCGCGGGTTCGAAGCATGGACGACGAGGTTAACCGCCCAGGGTGCGGGCTTCTTCCCGGCATCCTCCAGGCGCTTCATGCCCTCGACCATCTCGTCGAGCCAGCCCTGGAACTCCTCGCGGCTGCGCGTGCCATGGGCCGGGAAGCTGCCCATCAGCCCCTCGCTGCAGCAGGCCAGCGTGAGCGCGGGATTGGAGACCAGGAACATCGGTGCGGCGATGGCGGGGATCGCCATGCGCTCCATCAACTTGTGCACTTCGGCGCGCGGCATGGCTCAGACCTCTCCGATGGTGGGCGTGGTGGATGTCACGCCGCTGTCGTTCAGTTGCTTCAGGCGGGCATCGTCATAGCCCAGCAGTTCGCGCAGCACCTCGTCGGTGTGCTGGCCGAGATCGGGTGCGGGCCGCTCGATGGCGAGACCCTTGCCGTCGAGCCGGTAGGGCAGACCCTTCACGAGGCTGCCGTTCTCGTCGCGCACCAGCGTGACGCCCTGTAGCGCGGTGTCGCGCAGGAGGTCGTTGCCGTCGAGGCAAGGAGCCGCGGCAATGCCTTTTGCGAGCAGCGCTGCCAGCGCGGCGTCGCGATCCTTGCTCGCGCAGACGGCGGACAACGAGGCATCCGGTGCGTCGAGCGTGACGGCCAGCCATTTGCCGTCGGCACATTTGTAGGAATCCTGCAGCGCCACGCCGGCTTCCGTGTTGCCGCGCGGTGCCAGCCGGTGATCCGGATCGGCCGAGGCGGCGAGGATTTCCTCGCCGAGGGTGAACGACGCGACCTCGCGCTGGGAGAAGTCGAGGAACGCGCCCTTGCCGGTGCGGCGCGCTTCGGTGACGGCGGCGATCACGATGCCGGTGGCGAACAGCGACACGATCTGGTCGGGATAGTTCACGTCCATGCCCGAGATGCGCGGCTCCTCGCCCTCGTAGCCGGTGAGCGAGGCGATGCCCGACGTGGCGTCGAGCGTGCTGCCGAACGAGACGTTCATGCGCTCCGGCCCGGTATCGCCCTGGCTGGAAATGGCGGCGAACACCAGGCGCGGGTTCATCGCGCTCAGGTCCTTGTAGCCGAGGCCCGCGCGATCGAGCACGCCGCGGCGGAAATTCTCGACGACGACGTCGCAGTGCGCCGCGAGCTCGCGGATCACGCGCTGGCCCTCGGGATCCTTCAGGTTCAGCGCCAGCCCGCGCTTGTTGCGGTTGGTGAAGCGGAACTGTGGCGAGCGGTTCCACCAGCCGTCATCGTTGTCGATCTTCCCGACGACCCGAAAGGGATCGAGATAGGCGCCGGACTCGATCTTGATCACGTCGGCGCCGAGATCGGCCAGCATAGCCGAGGTGTTCGCGCCGGCTGTCAGCAGCCCGAAATCCAAGACCCGCACGCCAGCCAACGGACGTTCCTCCCCATTCAGATGGGGAGGTGTCGCGGTCTTCCGCGACGGAGGGGTCATGGGCTGCGAGCGGCCGTTCATGACCCCTCCGCCCTCGTAAGACGAGGGCACCTCCCCATGTGAATGGGGAGGCGCGGGCTTTGGCGCGAACGACCGGCCGTTCCATTGCACGGGCAGTTGCGGCAGGCGCAGCTTGCCCTCCGTCGGATGCATCATGTCGGCGAGGAAACCACGCGCCACATATTGCTCCGTCTGCAGCAGCTCGGCCGGCGAGAAGATCGGGCCGAAGGGCACGCCTTTGCCCTGCGCAACCTTCTGAATCTCGTCGCGAGTCTTGTCGGCAAACCACGGCGCCAGCGCCGCATAGAGTTCGGCGATGTTCTGACGTCGTCCGGCCCGCGTGTTGAACTTCGGATCGTCGAGCCTTGGATCGCCGACCAGCGCGCGTGTCGCCGGCCATTGTGTGACGGTGTAGACGACGGCGACGTGGCCGTCGCGACAGGGCAGCACCTGGAATTCGGAGTTCTTGCCCTCGCGCCCGGGCGAGGTGCCCGAGGCCGCGGCACCGGAGGCCGCCTTCCAGTTCACCCACTGCATGACTTCGGCGAGCGACACGCGCACCGACGGTGCCCGGCGCCCGGCATCGCGCGCGGCGAGGGCCGACATGAGGCCGGTGAAGGCGGTGAGCCCGGCCGGATATGAAGCCTGATGGCCGCCGAGTTTCAGCGGCTTGCGCGCCGGCTCGCCCACCATGTGCATTAGCCCGCCCAGTGCCTGGATCGCCAGTTCGCTGACGGGCCGCTGCGCCGCTTCCATCTCGACCGGAAAGGCAGCGATCTCGATGGGTGTCGCCTTGCCCGTGCGCAGCATTGCTGCGGCGGAGGCCGGCTCCTCGAACAGCACGGCGTCTGCGCGGTCGACCAGATCGGCGAGCGTGGCGCGGCCTGACTCGCTTGCAAGGTCGAGCGTCAGGGAGCGTTTCGACGTGTTGAGAAACTGGAACAGCGCGCTTTCGCCCTGCGGCAGCAATGGCGGCGCGCGGCGTACGGGATCGCCGCCCGGCGGCTCGATCTTGAGAACGTCGGCGCCGAGATCGGCCGCGATCTTCGCGGCAAGCGATGTCGCCAAACGCAAGCAGAGCGGCACATTCGCGTCGTTCACTTCGACGATCCTGAAACGCGCCAATGGAAGGGAAGAGGTCTCAGTCATCGCGGGATGATCTGCGCAAGCCGGTGCTGCGGTCAACGTCGCGCGCATGCTACCGTCGCGCGTGACGGAGGACTTTTATGGCACAGACCGGTAATCACAAGGGACTGACGTTCGGCATCTTCCTGGCGCCGTTCCATCGCGTGGGCGAGAACCCGACGCTCTCGATGGCGCGCGATATGGAGCTGATCGAGTGGATCGACGAGTTGGGCTACGACGAGGCCTGGATCGGCGAACACCATTCCGCCGGTTGGGAGACCATCGCATCGCCGGAAGTGTTCATCGGTGCCGCGATCGAGCGCACGCGCTACATCCGCCTCGGCTCCGGCGTGACCAGCCTGCCCTATCACCACCCGCTGATGGTCGCGAACCGCTTCGTGCAGCTCGATCACATGTCGCGCGGCCGCACCATGCTGGGCTGCGGGCCGGGCGCGCTGCCGTCGGATGCCTACATGATGGGCATCGATCCCTCGACCCAGCGGCCGCGCATGGAGGAGGCGCTGGAGGCGATCATGCGCCTGCTCGAATGCAAGGAGCCGGTCACAATGAAGACCGACTGGTTCGAGCTGAAGGAGGCGCGGCTGCACCTCGCGCCCTACAGCTACCCGCATTTCCCGATCGCCTGCGCCAGCACCATCACGCCCTCGGGCATGATCGCGGCCGGCAAGCACGGGCTCGGCGTCCTGTCGATCGGCGCCGGCATTCCCGGTGGCCCCGAGATGCTCGGCAAGCAGTGGGGCATCTACGAGGAGACCGCGGCCAAGCACGGCAAGACCGCGGATCGTTCCAAGTGGCGCGTCGTGGTGAACGCCCATGTGACCGAGGACGACGAGCAGGCGTTGCGCGAGGTCCATGCCGGCGAGCGCCGCGAAACCGTGACCTATTTCGAGGACACGCTGGGCCGCCCGCCGGGCCGCGCCGACGACCCGCTGCGCGACGGCGTGAAGATGGGCACCACCCTGGTCGGCAGTCCCGACACGGTGGCCAAGGGCATCGAGCGTCTACTGGGCTTCTCCAACGGCGGCTTCGGCGGCGTCCTGTTCCGCGCGCATGAATGGGCGACGCGCGAGCAGACGATGCGCTCCTACGAGCTGTTCGCGCGCTACGTGATGCCGCGCTTCCAGGGATCGCTGGACACGATCATCAACTCGAACCAGTGGGCCAAGGACAACCGTAAGGGCATCTTCGGCCCCAACGTCGCCGCGGTGAAGAAGGCCTTCACCGACGCCGGCCGGGAAGCCCCCGAGGAATTCCGCGCCCGCACGCCCGGCGCCCGCGACGTCGCGGGCGACTAGGACTTGGACTTATTAACGCGCAGTAGTTTGCCGCCACCAGGCGCTGCTTCGTCGCCCGCGAACAAAGCGGCTGTAGCAAGTAACGTATGGATCGACGCTGAGATTGACCCAAAGCGGACATTGACCAGTCGCTAGATGGACATAGCCTGCGCCTGGTCCAGCACAGGAGGCTGCCATGAACCGACGCCAGTTCTTCGTTCCAGCGACGATAGGTGTGTTCGCTTCCGCCTATGGTGCATCAATGCTGGCCGCAACGCAGGCTTTTGCTCAGGAGAACCGAGAGCCTCTCGGTGGGCAACCGCCTCCGGGTTCAACCGCATCGATCCAGGATTGGGATTATCGGATCAAGCATCAGCGTGCGTTTGAAGCAGTGCTGTGGAATATGCCCGCGATTGCGATCTATTCGTTCCGCCGAGCGGCCTTCGCCGATCTTGGCTTGAAAGACAATGACATCATCGCATATTCGGCGCCGGCCACGCCGCGATTGGAAGCAATCACGGCGAATAGCACGACGCCATACATCGCGGCCTACACCGACCTTCGCAAAGGCCCAGTCGTCCTTGAGCTTCCGATAGCCGGAGCTGAAGGTAGTCTCTATGGGCAAGTCGTCGATGCTTGGCAATTCACCATCGCCGATGTTGGGCCGACCGGTCTTGATAAAGGTCAGGGTGGCAAGATGCTCTTCACGCCGCCCGATTTCAAAGGCGCGGTGCCGCAAGGGTACATCCACGTGCCATCCCCGAACTATCGCATTGCATTTGCCTTCCGCTCTGTACCTGCACCCGGCAAAGCGGCAGCCGATGCGTACCAGTATTCCAAGCGGCTGCGGATGTACTATCTCTCTGAAGCGACCAACCCGCCGCAGCAAAAATTCGTCGACCCGGCAGCCATGCGTTATCCGACCCTGCCGTTCTACGACGAGCGGCACTTCGAGGACATGCACGCAATCATGAGCGTCGAGCCTGTCCGAGAGCATGACAAGGTCATGATGGGCATGGTCAAATCGCTCGGGATCGAAAAAGGGAAGCCGTTCAGGCCAGACGAGACGGCGAAACGCGCGATGCGGCAAGCAGCGATTGACGCATGGTTCTACCTGCAAAGCTGGTACGACAATTTCCCATCAGACAAGCTCTATTGGCCAGATCGACACTACGCCTCGCTGCTTCAAACGGATAACAACCGGGCCTTCACATTCACATACGAAGACCGGATCGATCTCATTGAGCGCGCCGCCGAGTACTTTTGGTGCACCTATATGCCGAAGGATCTCTCGGACAATCCAGGCACGCAATATTTCATGGCATTGGCTGACAGCGACGGAAAGCTGCTTGAAGCCGGAAAGACGTACAAGATCGACGTGCCGAAAGACATGCCGGTAAAACAATTCTGGGCATTGACGGTCTATGACCGGGCGACCCACGCCTTCATCTATAGCGACATCAACCGGACCACACTTTCGTCCTATGACCTCGACACGATGAAGAAGAACGCCGAGGGCGGAGTTACCATCTACACCGGTCCCAAAGCACCTGATGGTCTTGAGGCTAACTGGATACCGACTGCGGGCAAGCGACCGCTGCCAGCGATGCGGTGCTATGGGCCGACGGAGGCCTTGAACAACAAGACGTTCAAGCTGCCGGATTTCGAGTTGGTAGCCTAACACGCATGTACGTGACGATTTATGAGTGCACGACCTGGTCATCGCTTGGAGCGCGCGACTGCGCACGGGATGGCCTCTCCCCGTGCGAAGCGGCGCGATCATCAGGCAAAAGTAATGACGCGCCGCTTCAACGCGAGATTTTCTAGCCCGCGCGCAGTGGCGCGCCCTAGCCCTAGAACGTCTTCTTCGTACCCGGCTCGGCGTCGATCACTTCGATCGACGACTGGCCCAGAGCCGCCTTGTATTCGGCGGGCGTGCCCCGCAGGAACGGGTTGCTGGCGTAATGCATGGGCCAGGCCATCTTGGGCTTGATCAGCTCCTTGGTGGCGTAGGCGGCAGCCTTGGGGTCCATCACGAAGTGGCCGCCGATCGGGATCAGCACCAGGTCGGGCTTGTAGTATTCGCCGATCAGCTTCATGTCGCCGAACAGGCCGGTATCGCCCATGTGGTAGATCTTGAAGCCGTTCTCCAGCTCGATGATGAAGCCGCAGGGTTCGCCGGCGGCGTAGCTCGTGTCCTTGCCGGTGGCCGGGTCCTTCAGGATCATCTCCGACGAATGGTCGGCGGCGACCATGGTGATCTTGACGCCGGGGAAGGGCTCGATCGTGCCGCCCTTGCTCATGCGCGGCACGAGATTGGCCGGCATCAGGCCGAGCGTCGCCAGGGTCTGGTTGAGACCGGCCGGCGCCCAGATCGGTACATTGTTCTTCTTCGAGATCTCCAGCGCGTCACCCAGGTGGTCGCCATGGCCGTGCGTCACCAGGATCAGGTCGACCTTGCCGATCTTGTCGAGGTCCTTCAGCTCCGGCGGAATCCGGGTGGCGCCCATGATCCACGGGTCGATCATGATGACCTTGCCGGTCTGGGTGGTGAGCTTGAAGGCGGCCTGGCTGTACCAGAGCAGCTCGGCCTTGCCCTGCGCAGGAGCCTGCGCACTGGCCGCACCGGCGAAGGCCAGGCAGGCCGCGGCGATGACGGAAAGAAGACGAAACACCATGTGAAGTTGCTCCCCGATTGTTGCGCGGAGCGTATCATCGTTCTTCGCAGCGAAAGAGCGCACTTTCCTGTGAGCCGCCGATCCCCCACCATGTGCACCGCACAATGACCAGGGGGATGGCTCGCCGATGAGCATCAAGGGCAAGGCCTATATCGCCGGAATTTACGAGCACCCGACGCGGCTCGCGAAGGATATCTCGCTGGCCCAGATCCACGCGCAGTGCGCCAAGGGCGCGCTCGAGGATGCGGGCCTGACGAAGGAAGATGTCGACGGCTATTTCTGTGCCGGCGACGCGCCCGGCCTGGGACCGATGTCCATGGTCGAGTACATGGGCCTCAAGGTCCGTCACGTCGATTCGACCGACACCGGCGGTTCGTCCTACGTGCTGCACGTTGGTCACGCTGCCGAGGCGATCGCGGCGGGCAAGTGCAAGGTGGCGCTGATCACGCTGGCCGGCCGGCCGCGCGCCGAGGGCATGGCGACCGGCACGGTGCCGCGCAGCCGCGGCGGTACGCCGACGCCCGACGATCCGTTCGAGTTCCCCTACGGCCCGACCGTCGTGAACATGTACGCCAACTGCGCCATGCGTCACATGTACGAGTTCGGCACGACCTCGGAGCAGCTCGCCTGGATCAAGGTCGCGGCCTCGCACCACGCGCAATATAATCCGCACGCGCTGCTGAAGGACGTGGTCACGGTCGAGGAGGTCGTGAACTCGCCGATGATCTCTGATCCGCTGCATCGCCTCGACTGCTGCGTCATCACCGATGGCGGCGGCGCGATCGTGGTCGTGGCGCCGGAGATCGCCGCGAAGCTCAAGCGGCCCAAGGTCAAGCTGCTGGGCGCCTCGGAGTTCATCAAGACGCAGATGGGCGGCAAGGTCGATCTCACCTATTCGGGCGCGCGCTTCACCGGCACGGCCGCCTTCGCCGAAGCCGGCGTCAAGCCGTCGGACATGAAGTACGCGTCGATCTACGACAGCTTCACCATCACCGTGCTGATGCAGCTCGAGGATCTCGGCTTCTGCGAGAAGGGCAAGGGCGGCGCCTTCGTCGCCGACGGCAACCTGATCTCGGGCACCGGCAAGCTGCCGTTCAACACAGACGGCGGCGGCCTGTGCAACAACCACCCCGCCAATCGTGGCGGCCTCACCAAGGTGCTGGAGGCCGTGCGTCAGTTGCGTGGCGAGGCGCATCCGAAGGTGCAGGTGAAGAACTGCGATCTGGCCATCGCGCATGGCACCGGCGGATCGCTCGGCCTGCGCCACGGCAGCGCGACCGTCATTCTGGAGAGGGAGTAGACCATGGCCGAGACCAAAGAGCGCAAGCTGCCGCCGCCGGCCATCAGCGAAGAGACCCAGGCCTACTGGGACGCCGCCGGCAAGGGCAAGCTGCTTGTGCGCAAGTGCACCGCCTGCAACCAGGCGCACCACTATCCGCGCACGATCTGCCCGTTCTGCTTCAGCGACAAGACCGAATGGGTCGAGGCGTCGGGCAAGGGCACGATCTATTCCTACAGCGTGATGCGCCGCGCTCCGGTGCCTTATGCGATCGGCTACGTGACGCTGGCCGAAGGCCCGCGCATGCTGACCAACATCGTCGACTGCGACTTCGACAAGCTGAAGTGCGATCAGCCGGTGACAGTCACCTTCAAGCCGACCGACGGTGGCCCGCCGCTGCCGATGTTCACGCCGGCCTGACGCTATCCAACGGGAGGCTCTAACGAGCCTCCCGTAATTTTTCGAGCGCGACCGCAAGGCGCTTGGCGGCGATCTCGGTGCCGAGTTCGGTCCAGTGTCCATCGGAGACACGATAGGTGTTCGGCACGCCTTTGAAATCATCCTCGAGGTCGACGACCTTGATCCCCTGCGCCTCCAGTTCCTTGCGCAGGATGCGGTGCATGAGTGCCCGCTGCTTCGGATAGCTCATGTACTTCGGCCAGGGCGCCCAGAACTCGGCGTAGCTGGGGTCGACGATGCCGACCGGAGCGAGGGCAACCACGAACTCGATGCCGCGTTCGCGGGCCAGGTCGCGGGCGCCCAGCAGCCAGGTCATGGTCGCGGCGATCGCCTTCTTGTCTATGGATTGTTCGAGCTCCGACGGGGTCAGAGGGATCGTCCAGTTGCCGGTTTCCCAGTCGACCATGCTGGCGAGCCACCACGCCTGAATATACTCCTCGTCCCGGTCGCGCGGTTCGAGCCGGTCCCAGAACTTGTCGCCGCCGCGCGACAGGATCTCGCGGATCACCCTCTCGTCTTTGTCGGGGTAATAGTAAGTCTTGACCAGCCGGACCATGGCGTCGAGGCGCTCGGCACGCGGCAGCTTGATGATCTTCTGCGCCTCGTCCGGCGGAGCCTTGTTGCCGCGCCCGAACTCCGAAAGGCCGAGCCGGTTCACCAGCAGCCACGTTAGTCTGGGAGCCACCGCGCCGAGCCACGACGGTTGCGGTCGCTCCGCGATGGGGGGTGGAATGCGCCACGGCGAGAGCGCATCCAACACGAAGTCGTTGCCCGAGAAGAACATGAGGACCAGTGCATCTGGTTGCAGCGACAAAGCGATGTTGCGGATACGGTAATAGTATTGTGGTGGGCCGGTCGCGGAGATGCCCAGCGTGGTCACCTCCCAATTGCGATGGCCCTCCGATTGCCACAGCTGCTCGAGCTTCGTGCCGACCGATTCCTCGACGAAGGCGCCTTCAAGGAAGCTGTCACCGACCAGTACCGTCCTGAAGGTGCCCGGCGGCTTCTGGAGCGGATGCTCGCGGTCGCGCATGCCCCAGCTGTTGTAGGTCGGAACCGGCTGCGTACCGGTGAGCGTGCTGGCGACGGACGCGTTGGAGACCTCGATCGGTCGCAGCTCCCGCGCCGGCCAGGATGGCACGATGAAGGAGCTGAGGAGTTCGAGGCCGGCCATGGTGACCGCCACGAGCAGGGCCGCGAAGATGCCCGAGAACCAGAGACGCTTATGCTTCATCGAAGGCATTCTTCCAAAGACGGCGCCTTCCTCCCCATTCAAATGGGGAGGTGGCCCCGGCGCTGTTTACAGCGCCTTTTGGCCGGAGGGGCATGACCCCATCGCCCGCGTAAGACGCGGGCACTTCCCCATTTGAATGGGGAAGGGGTTCTGAGCTAGCTGTTCAACGCCGCCCACACACGCTCCGGCGTCGCCGGCATGTTGATGTGCTTGCCGCCCAGCGCGTCGGAGATTGCGTTCATCACCGACGGCAGCGAGCCCGCGCAGCCGGCCTCGCCGCAGCCCTTGGCGCCCAGCACGTTCGTCTTGGCCGGCACCGAGTGATAGTCGATCTTGAACGAGGGTGCGTCGCCGGCGCGCGGGATGGCGTAGTCGGTGAAGCTGCCGGTGAGCGGCTGGCCTTCCTCGCTGTAGACGACATGCTCGAAGATCGCCTGGCTGATGCCTTGGACCACGCCGCCATGGCTCTGGCCCTCGACCAGCATCGGATTGATGACCGTGCCGAAGTCGCCGATCATCGTGTACTTCACGACCTCGACATGGCCGGTGTCGGGATCGACCTCGACCTCCGCCACATGCGTGCCGTTGGGATAGGCCGAGGGGGCGGCCTCATGGACGTGGCTGACGTCCAGCGTGGTCGGTACGCCCTCGGGCAGCTTCATGCCGCCGCGCAGCTTGGATGCCAACTCCATGATGCCGATGTCGCGGTCGGTGCCGACGATCTCGAAGCGGCCGAGCTTGAACTCGATGTCGGCGGCCGAGGCTTCGAGGGCCACGCCCGCGATCTCCTTGCCCTTTTCGATCACCTTGTCGGAGGCTTCCATGATCGCAGCGCCTGACGCCATGATCGACTTCGAGCCGCCGGTGCCGCCGCCGGCGATCAGCAGGTCGCTGTCGCCCTGCTTCAGCTTGATCTTATGGAACGGGATGCCGAGCTTCGTCGTCAGGACCTGTGCGAAGGCCGACCAGTGGCCTTGCCCGTAGTCGAGCGTGCCGGTGATGATCGTGACATCGCCGTTCTCCTCGAAACGAAGACCGCCCATCTCGTTCATCGGCGGCGCCGTCACCTCGAGATAGTCGCCGATGCCGATGCCGCGCAGCTTGCCGCGCTTCCTGCTTTCTTCCTTGCGCGCCTCGAAGCCAGCGACGTCGGCCAGCTCCAGCGCCTTGTCGAGCAGCACGGTGAATTCGCCGCTGTCGTAGGTCGTGCCCGACGCGGTCTTGTAGGGCATCTCCTCGGGCTTGATGTGGTTGCGCCGGCGCATCTCCATCTGGTCGAGGCCCATCTCGCGGGCCGCGGTGGTGATCAGGCGTTCCATGAAATAGTTGGCCTCGGGCCGGCCGGCGCCGCGATAGGCACCGATCGGCGTGGTGTGCGTGAAGGCCACCTTGGTCTGCACCTCGATCAGCGGCGTGCGATAGACCGCAGCGAGATTACGCGAGACGCCCAGCGCACCCATGGCCGCGCCGACGTTGGAGAGATAGGCGCCGATATTGGCGTAGCCCTTGAGGCGCACGGCGAGGAAGGTGCCGTCCTTGTCGAGGGCCAGCTCGGCGTCGAAATCATGGTCGCGGCCATGCTGGTCGCTGAGGAAGCTGCCCGAGCGGTCGTCGGTCCACTTGACGGGACGGCCGAGGATCCTCGAGGCATGGAAGAGACCGGCATATTCGGGATAGGGCGAGCCCTTCATGCCGAACGAGCCGCCGACATTGCCGGTCACGACCCTCATCTGCGCCGGCTTGATGCCGAGCAGTGCCGCCATCTGGTTCTTCAGGCCGAACACGCCCTGGCAGCCGGCATAGAGCGTCGAGCGGTCGGTCTCCTTGTCGTAGTGGCCGATCGCCGTGCGCGGCTCCATGGCGCAGACGACGATGCGGTTGCTGACGAGGTGCAGCCTGGTCACGTGCGCGGCCTTGGCGAAGGCTTCCTCGACCTTGGCGCTGTCGCCGAACTGGAAATCGGCGCAGACATTTTCCGGCACATCGTCGAATACGATCGGCGCGCCGGGCTGGGCGGCCTCGCGCGCATTGGTGACGGAGGGCAGGGGCTCGATGTCGAGCACGACCGCTTCGGCGGCATCGCGCGCCTGCGCCTGGGTCTCGGCGACGACGAAGGCGACCGGGTCGCCGACGAAGCGCACCTTGTCGGTGGCCAGAGAATAGCGCGTCGGCGTCTTCATCTGCGAGCCGTCGCGGTTCGGCACCATCATCACCGTCTTCAGCGCACCGTAGCCGGCCGCGTTGAGATCGGCACCGGTCCAGATGCCCAGCACGCCGGGCATGGTGCGTGCTTCCTCGGCGTCGATGCCTTTCAGCAGCCCGTGGGCAACCTGGCTGCGCACCATCACCGCATAGGCTTGGCCGGGGATGTTGATGTCGTCGGTGTAGCGGCCCTGGCCCTGCAGCAGGGTCGGGTCTTCCTGGCGCGGGACCGGCTGGCCGACGCCGAATTTCATCAAATCGAGAGTGTCGACGGCGAGAGGCGCGTTCATGGGTATTCCGCTTCGAAAAGTGGGGGATTTGAACGCCATCATAGCGCAGCGGGGCATGGGCTGTGCTAGTGATTTGGGCATGCCTAATCTCGACCCCGTCACATTGACAGTCATCCAGAACGGCCTGATCCAGGTCTGCAACGAGATGGATCTGGCGTTCGTGCGTGCGGCCTTCTCGCCGGTGATCTCGGAGGGCATGGACCGTTCCGACGGCATCTACGATACCGTCGACGGCTCCCTGATCGCCCAGGGCGAGCTCGGCCTGCCGGTATTCGTCGGCACCATGCAGTTTTCCACCCGCGCCGTGATCGAACGGGTGAAGACGCACTATGCCGGCAAGGTCGATCCGGGCGACGTGTTCATCGTCAACGATCCCTATCTCGGCGGCACGCACCTGATGGACGTGCGCTTCGTTAAGCCGTTCTTCTACAAGGGCGGGCTGTTCGCCTGGCTGGCCAATACCGGCCACTGGCCCGATGTGGGCGGCATGGTGCCGGGCGGCTTCTCCGCCAGCGCGACGGAAGTCGAGCAGGAGGGGCTCCGCCTCCCGCCGGTGAAATTCTTCAAGAAGGGCGAGATGGACCAGGAGATCCTGTCGATCATCCTGTCCAACATCCGCATCGCCGACCAGCGCATCGGCGACATCAAGGCCCAGGCCGCCGCGCTCACGACCGGCGAGGTGCGGCTCACTGAGCTGATCGACCGCTACGGCGCCGAGGTGGTGCGGGCCGCGATCGCGGAAATGCGTCACCGTGCCGAGCGGCAGATGCGCGCCAAGATCGCCGATATTCCCGACGGCATCTACGAGGGCGCCTCGCAAGTCGACAGCGACGGCGTGGTCGACGAGCCGCTCACCATCCGCATGAAGATCACGAAGAAGGGCGACGAGCTCACCTTCGACATGACCGGATCGAGCCCACCCTGTCGCGGCCCGATGAACAGCGTGATCGCCACGACCAAGTCGGCGATCTATCTCGCCGTGAAGCATGTCTTCCCCGACGTGCCGATCAATGCCGGCACCTTCGAGCCGCTGCGCATCGTCGAGCCCGAGGGCACGTTCCTGTACGCGAAGTATCCGCGGCCGGTGTCGGGCTGCGCGGCCGAGGTGAGCCAGCGCATTGCCGAGGCGGTGTTCGCGGCGCTCACCAAGGCGATCCCCGACCTTCTGTTCGCGGCGCCCGCCGGCACCTCCGGCAATCTTGGCGTCGGCGGCTACGATCCGGAACGCAAGCGCAACTACATCATGTATCTCTTCACCGGCGGCGGGTATGGCGGCTTCCAGGGCGGTGACGGGTTGAGCAACGGGTGCTCGACCATCGGCATCTCCAAGATGCCGCCGGTCGAGGTGTTGGAGCAGTTCTATCCCGTGCTGTTCGAGGAGTTCTCCCTGCGTGAAGGCTCGGGCGGCGCGGGCGAGTTCCGCGGCGGCTTCGGCATCAACTACGCGATCAAGCTGCGCCGCGGCGAGGCGAGGGTGTCGATGGTTATGGACCATGGCCGCACCGGCCCGCAGGGCGTGCTGGGCGGCAGCGACGGCGGTACCAACCTTGTGCAGGTCGACCAGGGTGGTCGCACCTATCATCCGCCGCATCTCTCCAAGGACCAGGATATCGAGATCGGCGTCGGCGACGTCGTGCGCGTCTCGACACCGGGTGGCGGCGGCTTCGGCGATCCGGCGAAGCGCAGCCGGGAGTCGATCGCCCGTGACGTGGCGCGCGGCTACTACACCGAAGCCGAGGCGCGCGAGAAGTTCGGTCGGGTTCAGGCTGCCGAATGAACCCGTATCGACGTTCGTTCCTCGCACTGCCCGTCGCGTTGCTCGCGGCAGACGCAGCGGCGCAATCGGCCTCATGGTTTCCCGTCGAGGGCGCCGACAAGTCGTTCTTCGTCGAGATGCCCGGTGCGCCAGTCTACAAGGTGATCGACACGGTGTCGGCCGGCGGCACACCCTTCGTCTATCACTCCTACAGTCTCGAATACCGGCGCCTGTCGTTCGTGGCGCAGAGCGCGCTCTACCCCGCCGATGTCGACGTGCGCCAGCCGAAGCTCAACCTGCAATCCGCGCTCGACGATCGCGCGCAGCGCCTGGCCGGTGGCAAATGGACCGGCGTCGACTGGAAGACGGTGCAGGGCGCGCCAGCCGTCGAATCGGCCGGACCGCTGGCAGGTGGCAATGCACTGCGGCAACTCATCGTGCTGAAGGGCCGCCAATACGTCTCGCTGGGCTATCTCGCTCCGGCGGATGCGATGCGCGCGCCCGAGGCCGAGCGTTTCTTTCGTTCCCTGAGGCTTCTGTCATGACCCTTCCGCGTATCCAGATCCTGGCCCTCGGCGGCACCATCGCGACCGCGCCCGACCTATCGGGCGCGATGCAGATGGGGCTGGGCGCCGACGATCTCGTCGCGGCCGTGCCGCTGCTCGCAAAGCTGGCCGACATCCGTGCCGAGACGGTGTCGCGGGTCGGCAGCCATTCGCTGTCCTTCGACCAGATGCATGCGCTGGCGCAGAAGATCATGGGCCTCGACGTCGATGGCGTGATCGTGACTCAGGGCACCGACACGCTGGAAGAGACCAGCTTTCTGCTCGACCTGCTGGTCGAGCGCGACATTCCGGTCATCGTGACGGCGGCGATGCGCAATCCTGCGCTCACCTCGCCCGACGGGCCGGGCAACCTGCTCGCCGCCGTGCGCGTCGCCTGCGATCCCTGGGTGAAGGCGCATGCGAAGTCGCTGGGTGTCATCGCGGTGATGCTGGACGAGATCTACGCCGCCGCCGATGTGCTGAAGATACATCCGACGCGGCTCAATGCCTTCGCGTCTCCGCAGACCGGCCCGCTGGCGGCGCTGGTCGAGGATCGTGTCGTGCCGTTGTCGATGCCGGTGCGCGCACCGGTCGAAGCAGCGCGCAAGCGACTCGGTGCGGCGTCCGAGGGCCGGGAGCAGCCGGTGGCGCTGCTGTGGATGGGACTCGACGAACCCGGCTACATCCTCGAGGCGATGGTCGATCATCGCGACCAGCTCGGCTATCGCGGCGTCGTGCTGGGCGCGATGGGCGGTGGCCATGTGCCGGAGCGGGTCGCTTCACTGGTGGGCCAGCTCGGCGAGATCATTCCGACCGTCGTGTCGCCACGCGCTGGCGGCGGGCCGCTGCTGCACCAGACTTATGGCGGTGTCAGCTCGGAGATCGCGCTGCGCAAGGCCGGCCTCATCTGGGGCGGCCGGCTCAATCCGCTGAAGGCGCGCGTGCTGCTGCAGGCCTGCCTGCGCGTCGGCCTCGATCGGTCGGCGATTACCGAGGTCTTCGAAGTTTTCGGCTGAGCGGGCTTCCCCGATCGGGCTGCGTCAGTCGACGCAGCAACTCATGCTGCTTGCGGAGGGCGCGACATCGAGTGCCGGATTCTCCGTGAAGAATCCCGCGGGATGAAGGGCGAAGCCGGCGGTGATCACGGGCTGGACCGGGAAATCCTCAGGGCGCGGAATATGGTGCAGCCCGAAACTGTGCCAGATCACGACATCGGTATCGACCAGCGGGCGATCCGATTCCGTCCAGGCCGGCAATCCGTCGCCGCCGCTGCTCTGGTTGGGGTAGCGGCCGGCCGCGTAGATCTCGTCGGGATGGTAGGCGGTGACCCAGAGTTGCCGGGTCATGAAGGCCGCGCGCCGCGAGACCATCGACTGGGGATGCGAGAAGGTGGGGATCGGGCTCAACGGCAGCAACTTGTAGGCAGTGGGCTGGCCCAGCCGGTTGCGGGCCTCCGCACTCTCGATCTTCCAGAAGCGGGCGGCGTTGAAGTCGACGTTGCGTTGTGCGCCCAACTCGGTCGCCAGGACCGTCTCGCGCGTCGTGAAGGCATTGCCGTACGGATTGTCGGCGCCCATGGGCACCGCCACGGTGTCGACCTCGACGACACGGTTGCGCTCGCCGTCGACCGCCATGTCGAGGCGCATGTTGAAGACGTGCTGATGGTAGTGGGCATAGACGCCCGGCGACACGATCGTTCCGTAGTCCGGCGCTTCGCCGGGTCGCAGGCCGGCGGTGTTCACGATGCCGGTCGCCTTCATCTCGAAGTGGATCGAGCCGTCCTGATGAAAGTACCAGAACGAGCCGTACTCGTAGTTGCCGACGGTCGAGATCGACGACACGACCAGCCGCCGGGCGCGCCTCACGTCGACCTCGCCCGTGAACAGGTCGGTATGCTTCCACAGGATGCCGAAATCCTCCTCGTGCAGGCAGACCGCGCTCTCGATGCAGTAGGGATTGCCCTTGCTGTCGGCCAGCCAGGCGTCGAAGTAGCGGATGGCGCCGAGACAATCGCAGCCCAGCGTCAGGGAGTTGGCCAGCACGCCGATGCCGTACTCGCCGACATCGAAGGCATTCTTGCGAAAATGCCCGCCGCCAGGGTGTCCGTAGGGCACGACCATCTCGGACAAGGCTGCCCGGTGCATTACCGGCCGCAGCCGTCCATCGTCCTCGTAGCCGATCGCGTGCAGCACCAGCCCTTCTCGGGCATTGAAGCCGACGCGGAAGCGCCATTTCTGCCAACGGACTTCGTTGCCCTCGACAGCGAAGCTTGGGCCGGCGGGCTGGACGATTTCCAGCGGCTTCAGGTCATCGCGAAAGACGCTTCGATAGCGGGCGGCATAGTTGCGATCGAGCCTCGGGACGTCGGCCACGCCGTAGTCGTCGACACGCAGCACCTCGGCACGGTCGAGATCGACGACGGCACATAGCCCCTCGATGGGGTGGGCATAGCCGTTGTCGTTCTTCTCGCTCCGGTACCAACAGAAAGTATGCGAGAGCCGCCGGCCCTCTTCGTCCGGCAATCCGTAGTTGCCGGCCGACCAGGGGTCGACCTGGACGTTCTCGATGTCGGTTATGCCGCGCCGCGCCAGGGCCTCACGGAAGCGGGGATCGGCCCGCGCCACCTCTCCGACCAGCGTTATGTCGTCGAGCAGGATGCGCGGCCGGACGCCGGGAACGTGACGCCAGTCGACGACCTTGTCGGTGACGAGGTCCACCCGGGCCTCCCAGACCTTGCCGTTGGTGCGGTCGAACGCGCAAACGAACGCCTCGCGCGGAAACGAGGCTCCCGCCCGGAAGTTCTTTACGATGTTCTTGTCGGGTTCGAGCAAGCTCACCGTTTCGAACATCATGCCCGGCCCGAGATCGTATGCCGCTCGCACGGCCGACGACGCTCGACGTATCTCGTCAGGGGTCAGTGGATCGAGCGGATGGCCGGGGGCCGCGTGCGTCGGAGTCTCGGCGATGGCATCGGGCATGATCTTCCTCTCGATCGCATTGTCATGTTGACGATCGCAGAGCGCAAGAAGCGTGCAAGTTCGAGCCTTGAGGTCGAACGAAACAAGACGCCGAGACCTATGACTCGAATGGAATTGGCACCGCCAGGTTCAATGGTCCATCCGGGACGGGCGACTAGCAGTATTCGGCGCGCGCCTGCTTCGCTTCGGCGAAGCCGTGCATGCCCATGTGCCACTGCAGCGCGACGATCATGCCCTTGATCGGCTGGAGCAAGCCGATCGACAGGATGATCACCATGGGCGCCCATAGGAAGCTATGGAGCCAATAGGACGGCTGATAGACGATCTCGACATACATCGCGATCGGCACGACCAGATGGCCGACCAGGAAGATCGTCAGGTAGGCGGGGAAGTCGTCGGCGCGGTGATGATGCAGGTCCTCGCCGCAGGCATTACAGCGGTCGGCCACCTTCACGAAGGCGCGGAACAGCTTGCCCTCACCACAGGCCGGGCAACGCCCCATCATGCCCCTCATCAGATAAAGACCGCCCTTCCCAGCCATCGCTTCCTCCTCGAATTGTCGAGCTTGTATATCCATACGGTAGGCCATACATTCAAGGACAAGGAGACGAATTGTATGGATTGGAGCCCTACACTCGATGTTGCCGATGGGCCGGTTTACGAGGGCATCGTCGAAGCGCTCGAGCGCGATATATCCTCGGGCCGGCTGCATCGCGGGGAGCGGCTGCCGACCCATCGGGCGCTGGCCAAGACGCTGGGCGTCGACCTGACCACCGTGACGCGTGCCTACAATGAGGCGCGGCGCCGGGGCCTGACCGATGCAAAAGTGGGGCAGGGCACCTTCGTCGCCGAAAGCCGCGCCCGGCCGGCCGGACATGCGGCGGCGGGCATTGCTGTCGACCTGTCGATGAACCTGCCGCCGTCACCCATCGAGGCCGATCTCGAAGGCCGCATCATGCGCGGGTTGGCGGCCCTGCAGCGCGACCACGGCTTCTCCGATCTCCTGAGCTACCAGCAGGCGGGCGGCAGCCTCGTCGACCGGGGCATCGCGGCCGACTGGCTGCGGCGGAGGGTCCGCACGGTCGAGGCCGACCGGCTCGTCATCTCGCCGGGCACGCAGAGCGCGCTGATGGCGCTGCTCCTGGCGGTGACCCGGCCCGGCGATGTCGTGCTCACCGACAAGCTCACCTATCCGGGCTTGAAGTCGGCAGCGGCGTCGCTCGGCGTGCGCCTCGTCGGCGTGGCGTCGGACAAAGAGGGCATGAACCCCGAGGCGCTTGCCGAGGCTTGCCGCCTGCATGCGCCGAAGGCCGTCTATCTCCTGCCGACCATCCACAATCCGACGACGCAGACGATCGGTCCGGCACGACGCGAGCAACTCGCGGCGGCGATCCGCCGTCACGATCTCATCCTCATCGAGGACGATGCCTACGGAAATCTCGAACCGAAGGCGCAGCCGATCGCCATGCTGATCCCCGAGCGATCCTATCTCGCAATGACCTTGTCGAAGTGCATCGCCCCCGGCCTGCGCGTCGCCTACGTGCTTACGCCCGATCGCGCCGCCGCCTCGGTGCTCTCCAATGCGCTGCGTACGGTGTCGCAGATGCCGGTGCCGTTGATGGTCGCACTCGTCAGTCGCTGGATGACCGACGGCAGCGCCGACGCGATCGTCTCGGCCGTGGCGACGGAGGCCGCGGCACGACAGAAGCTCGCGGCAAAGGCACTCGCGGGACAGGATCACGCGGCTCATCCGAAAGGGCATCATGTGTGGCTGCGCTTGCCCGCCGCTTGGACCCGGGCCGAGTTTGCCGCGCATGTCCAGCGGCAGGGGCTTGCGGTGGTCACGAGCGACAGCTTCGTTGTGGACGGTGAACCGGAGCATGCGATTCGCATCGCGCTGGGTGCGGCACGCAATCGCTCGGAACTCGTGGCGGCACTCGACGTGCTGGTCGTCGCATTGAAATCGCCCGCCTACGCGTCGCGCATCGTCTAGGAGCCAGCGGACATTCCGCTTGACGTTCAATCCGGGTGACGACAGTTTCGAAGACATGATCGGGAACCACACCCTTTGTGATCGACGCCGACGTCGCTGCACCCAAGCGGCGGCTCTTCGGGCTGCGCGTCGATCAGCGTCCGTCGGTGTGGTGACAGCGTCACCGTAATCCCGCCCGCCGGAAATGCTCCGGCCCGCGTTCCCGAACCCCCGCAGCCCCGGCTCCGGGGGTTTTGTTTTGCCTGAACTCCAGAGAAGGACATCATCATGAGCATTCGTGTCGGTATCGTCGGCATCAGCGGTTTTGGCGGCGGCGAGGCGATGCGCTTGGTCGCAAGCCATCCTTCCTTCGAACTGGTCTACGCCGCGGGCGAGGGCAGTGCGGGCAGCCGGTTGGTCGATCGCTTCCCGGGTGTGCCGGCAAGGCTGGCCGGCCTCGTGATCGAGAAGTGGGACCCCGGAACTCTGCCGAAGCTCGACGTGCTGTTCGCGTCGCTGCCCACGGGCGCTTCGGCCCAGGCGCTGGCGAGGGTGCCGAAGGACGTGAAGATCGTCGATATCGGCGGCGACCATCGTTATGTCGACGGTTGGGCCTACGGTCTGGCCGACGTCTGGCCGGACGAGGTCGCGGGCAAGAGCCGCATCGCCAATCCCGGCTGCTTTCCCGCGGCGACGCTCACCCCGTTGGCGCCGCTGCTGGCCGACGGGCTGATCGAGCCCGGCAATATCGTGATCGACGCCAAGACCGGCATCTCCGGCGCCGGCCGCGGCGGCGCCGACAGCCGGTTCGGCTACGCCGAAAGCAACGAGAACCTGGTGCCCTACGGCCTGCTGAAGCACACCCACATGCCCGAGATGGAAAAGACGATCGAGCGGTTGAGCGGAGGCAGCGCGGCCGGGCTGGTGTTCACGCCGCATTTGGTGCCGATGACCCGCGGCGTGCTCGCCACGATCTACTGCCGTGGTCGCGCCACCACGGAGCAATGCCTGGAGGCGGCCCGGCGCTTCTACGCGGGGCGGGCGTTCATCCGCGTGACCGACAAGCCGCCGCAGACCAAGTGGGCGACCGGCTCGAACCTCGCCTTCGTTAGCTATGCGGCCGATCCTGAGCGCAACTTGGTGATCGCGATGGGCGTGGTCGACAATCTCGGCAAGGGAGCCGCGGGCCAGGCGGTGCAGAATGCGAACCTGATCTGCGGCCTGCCGGAAACCGCGGGGTTGGACGGTGCGCCTGTCTGGCCCTGACCCCTAGGTCGTGCGGCGCAGCGGCTGGCAGTTGGAGGCAAGCGGCGCTCCGCCGCTCAGCGCCTTGAGCGTGCCGGCATTCGCGGGACCGGACCACTCGGTCGAGGAATCGGCGTAGCGGAAGCCCTGGCCACCGCCCTGGTATTCCAGGCGCCACGTCCTGTCGCCCATCGTCACCGAGGCGCGGTTCTTGGCGTAAACCACGGCCACTTCCTTGCGGCCTTCGCAGAGATAGGCGATGCCCGTCGGCGTCGCCTCCTCGGGCGCCGGCCTCGGAATGTTGTTCGTGACCACTTGTTCCTTGGGCCCGCAGCCGCTCAGCAGGATCAACGCAACAATCGACAGGCGCTTCATGGTGCGCTTTCCTCCCGGGGCGAACATAGCAAATCGCTTAGGAGACGGAATGCCCCTGTTCAAGCTGCGCGATGGCGCCGAACTCTATTACGAGGTGCATGGCAGCGGCCCCGTGCTGTTTCTGGTCGCCGGCCTCGGCGGTGACGGGCGCTGGTGGGGCGACAACGTGTCCGAGCTGGCGCGCAAATTCACGGTCGTCGTGCACGATCATCGCGGCACCGCGCGCAGTTCCCTGTCGAAGATCACCTACAGCGTCGAGCAGATGGCCGACGACGCGTTGCAGCTCATCGAAGGGCTGGGATACGACAAAGTCCATTGGTGCGGCCACTCGACCGGCGGCGCCATGGGGCAGATCCTGGCGATCGAGCATCCGGCGCGGATCGACCGGCTGGTGCTGAGCGCCACCTGGGCCAAGACCGACGCCTTCTTCCGCCGCCTGTTCGAAATGCGGTCCCTGATGCTGCGCGAGCTGGGACCGGCGGCCTATCTGAAGTCGAGTGCGCTGGCGCTGAATTCGCCGGCCTGGGTGCGTGATCACGACGCCGACCTGACCGCCGCCGAAGCCAAGGCACTCGACACGATTCCGGTTCCCGAGATCGTCCTGTCGCGCATTGCCGCCATCGTGGCGCACGATCGGCGCGAGCAGTTGCAGAAGGTCACCACGCCCACCCTGGCCGTCTGCGCCCGTGACGACACGGTGACGCCGCTTTACTTCACCGAGGAACTGGTGCGCCTGATCCCCGGCGCGCGCGCCTATGTGCTGCCAGACGGCGGCCATGCATATCCGAACGTGCACGGCGCGGAGTTTCGTCGTGTAATGACCGCCTTCCTGCTGGAGTCCTGACCGCCATGAAAATCGAACCGCTGATCGCCGCCGCTGCAGCCGAGTTGACCGCCATCCGGCGCGATATCCATGCGCATCCCGAGCTGGGCTTCGAGGAGGAGCGCACCAGCACTATCGTCGCGCAGAAGCTGAAGGAGTGGGGCTGCGAGGTCACGACCGGCATCGGCAAGACCGGCGTCGTCGGCACGATCCGCGTCGGCAACAATCCGCGCGCCATCGGGTTGCGCGCCGACATGGACGCGCTGCCGATGGACGAGCTCAACACCTTTGATCACCGCAGCACGCACAAGGGCCGCATGCATGCCTGCGGCCATGACGGCCACACCGCGATGCTGCTGGGCGCCGCCAAGTATCTTGCCGCGACGCGCAACTTCGACGGCACGGTGCACCTGATCTTCCAGCCGGCCGAGGAAGGCCGCGGCGGCGCCGAGGCGATGGTCAAGGACGGGCTGTTCCAGAAATTCCCCTGCGAGATCATCTTCGGCATGCACAACAGGCCGAAGCTCGACGTCGGCAAGTTCGCGATCCGCTCGGGCCCGCAGATGGCCGGCGGCGGCCTGTTTGACATCCACATCACCGGCAAGGGCGCGCACGGAGCGCGGCCGGAGACCGGCATCGATCCGGTGATCATCGCGACGCAGATCATCTCGGCGCTGCAGAGCGTCGTGTCGCGCAATGTCGCGCCGCTCGATTCGGCGGTGATCTCGGTGACACAGATGCACTCGGGCGACGCCTACAACGTGATCCCGCAGGAAGCCGTGCTGCGTGGCACGATCCGCGCCTTCAAGAAGGAGACGATGGCGCTGATCAAGGAGCGCATCGAGACGATCTCCAGCGGTATCGCGAAGACCCTGGGCGGCAGCGCCAAGGCCGATGTGCGCATCGCCTTCCCGCCGCTCGTGAACGACAAGGATGCGGTGAAGTTCATCGCCGACGTGGCGGCCGAGATCGTCGGGCCGGAGAACATGAACCGCGAAGGCCCGTTCGTGATGGCGTCGGAGGATTTCTCCTACATGCTGGAAGAAGTCCCCGGCGCCTTCATCAACATCGGCAACGGCGGCGGCGAAGGCGGCTGCGAGGTCCACAATCCCAGCTACGACTTCAACGACGAGGCGCTCACCCTGGGCTCGACCCTGTGGGCGCGCGTGGTCGAGAAGCGGCTGGCGAAGGATCCGCGTTGAGCACGGAGAGCGCCAGCACCAACCGGCACTGGCTGCTGCGGGAGCTTCCCTACGTGGCCATGCTGGTGCTGGCGGTCGGCGGGGTGATCCTGACCGGCTTCCGGGGGCCGGCGACCTATGCCTACTGGATGGCGCTGGCGCCGATCTATGGCTTCGCCTGCATCGTGACGGGCTGGCGGGAGCTCGACAAGACGGCGGACCATATGTGGCTCGTGGGAACGCAGGTCCTGCACTGGCTCGCCTTCCTGGGCGCGATGTGGCTGATGTTCCTGCCCGAGGTGCGCGGGGTCGTGAACGACAATGCGACCAGCTTGGCACTGCTGATCCTGCTGGCGCTTGGAACCTTCGTGGCGGGCGTCCATGCCCGCGCGTGGCGCATCTGCCTGGTCGGCGTCGTCCTGGCCGTGGCCTTGCCGGTCGTGGCCTGGATCCAGGATTCCGCCATGCTCCTGCTGGTCGGCGCGCTGATGATCGCGCTGATCGCCGGTCTGTTCTGGTGGTTGCGGCGGCGCGAGACGCGCCTTCCATGACGGAGCGCGCGAAGGTCATCCTCTGGACCGACTATGTCAGCCCCTACGCCTTCGTTGCCAAGGCGTGGGCCTATGAACTCGAAGCCGACTACGAGATCGACCTCGAATGGCGGCCCTATACGCTCGACATCGCCTCGTTCCAGGGCTCGGTCGAGCAGCGCGACCCGCATCACTGGCGTCGCGTGCGCTACGCCTACATGGATGCGCGCCGCTTCGCCAACAAGCAGGGCCTGACCCTGATGGGCCCGAAGAAGATCTTTTATGCGCGGGTGATCAACGCGGGCATGCTTTATGCCCAGCAGCACGGCGTGTTCCGCGCCTACAACGATCTTGCTTTCGACCGTTTCTGGCGCCGCGACCTTGATCCCGAAAGCGTGGAAGCCGTCAGCGTCGCGCTCGAACAGTCGGGCGCGCCGCTGGGCTTCGCCGCCTTCCTCGATGGCGAAGGCGGTGCCCGACACGATGCGCTCCGCGCCGAGGCGGAAGCCTCAGGCATCTTCGGCGTGCCGAGCTTCGTTTTGGATGGTGAGATTTTCTGGGGCGGCGATCGAGTCTTCCTCTTGCGAGAAAGACTCGACGAAAAAGGTGTGCTGCGCCGCCGTTAGGGCTGGGGCTCAGGGTTCCGGGCGATCCAGCGTGCGGTCGACCCGCTCATGGAGGTTCTTCACGTCACCACGCTGCTTGCGGGCACGCTCCTTGATCTGGCGCTTGGCGCGACGGAACGCATCGTTCACCGCGAAGGTCGGATCGGCAAAACGCTCGTCGTCGTGCGACATGTGATCGATGTTCACGTCGATATGGCCGGGCAGGGCGATGTGGATGTTGACGCTGAACAGGTTGCTCGTGCGGTGATGTCGTTCGGGAACTTGAACGATCACCTGGCAGGAAGTCAGCCGGCCATGGAGCTTCTCGAGCGTCTCGACATGGTCGTTGATGAGCGTATTCAGCGCTTCGCTGGCCGCGCCGCCCTGGTAGCTGATCCGCAAAGCAGTTTCCATTATAGCCTCCGCTTCTGTTCGCTCCCCCGCATAAAGAACGTAGTATGTCGGGAAGGGGTTGCGGCTTCTATTGACGGCGTCCCGGCAGTCGCCTCTCTTCGAGATAGGTCTCCATTGTGGAAGTCCATAGGGCCGGCGCGGCATTTATTTGATGGCCGTTCAGGCCCGCCGGCGGTGCATACTCGTGGAACGTTCCGCGACCGCCAGCTGCTTCGAACGTGGCGAAATTCGCACGCGAGTGGGCAATCTTGTAGAACGGGTCGTTCTCGCCATAGAGCCAGATCGAGGCAGAGCCGAACAGGACACCGCGCTTGAACAGGTTATGGTTGATCGACGTCGCCGAAGAACAGGCATCGGACATCCATCCGCCGACGAAGTTGATCGCGGCGCGCGCCACTGTCGGATGACGGCCCGTCCAGGCAATCGCGAGAATGCCGCCGCGCGACTGACCGCCGATGACCACGCGACTGCGGTCGATGAAGGGTTGGGCGAGCAATATCGGCGTGATCGCATCGATGTAGCGCAAGGCGCGGTCCGCGCCGGCCAGCGCAAGCGTCTCTTCGCAGGTGTAGCCGTACGCGCGATTGGGGCCGAAGCCCTCGTCGTAGAGGCCCTCCGATCCGCCCCGTCCGCGGCGTGAGGGCAGGATGACGGCCCAGCCGCGCTCGGTGAACCACTTGATGAGCGTGACCGGCTCATACGGCCGGGCAAAGGCCGCCGCGTCGTTGCCGCGACCGGTCGAGCCGTGATGGAAGATCAGTGTCGGGAATGGGCCGTTGCCGGCCGGCTTGTAGGTGATGGTGGCGAGCTTCACCTGCTCGCCGTCCACGGTGACCGGCACCAGGGTACGGTCCTGCGCGGCGGCGGGAAGCGCCGCAACCAGCAGGCCGATGAACGAAAGGAGTCTGGCTAGTCGCCCGCCGCGACTGCGGTGGCGTTTTCCGGCGCAACAGGCTGCGCCGTGCGATGCGTCACCATGCGATGATGCAGGGCGCGGATCGTGTCGCTTCCCCGGGTCAGGCAAAGCCATGGGAAGATACCGTGCACGAAACAGCCGAGCGAGCCAATCAGCATCTTGGTGCCGAAGCCGAAGGCCATGCCCATGTGCTGGAAGTAGGTCTCGTTGACCGAGGCGGGATGTTCGGTGAAGCGACGGATCATGGGGGAATTGTACCGGTCGCTGCCGGAAACGGCTTGCTAGCTTTGCGCCGGAACAGCCAAACTTGAGAATCTCATTCCTCAAGGTGGGTGATGGCCGGAAAATTCACACTGGATTCCTTCGACAAGAAGATTCTGGATTGCCTGCAGGACAATGCCGACATGCCCCTGGCCGAGGTCGCCAAGCGTGTCGGCCTGTCGACGACGCCGTGCTGGCGGCGCATCAACCGCCTCCAGGAAGAGGGCATCGTGCGCTCGCGCGTGGCGCTGCTCGACCGCAAGGCGGTCAACGCCCATGTCACCGTGTTCGTGGCGGTCCGGACGGCGCAGCACAACGCCCAGTGGCTGACCCGCTTCGCCAAGGCCGTGGCCTCCTTCCCGGAGGTCATGGACTGCTATCGCATGAGTGGTGAAATCGACTACCTGATCCGCCTCGCGCTGCCCGACATCGAGGCCTACGACGCCTTCTACAAGCGCCTGATCGCCAAGATAGAGCTGTCCGACGTGACCTCGATGTTCGCGATGGAGGAGATCAAGTCCACCACGCGGTTGCCGTTGAACTACTTGCCCTAGTGACTGCCTCTGGCCTCTCGCGTCGGCCGGCCTTAGGATCGCGCCCTTCGCATGACAAGACTGCAGGGGAAACGATGAATACGGGCGCGAATACTGGCAAGAACCGCAAGAAAGTGCTGATCGTCGGCCGCATGCCGGAGGCGGGAATCGCCGTCCTCAAGACGCGCGACGACGTCGACTACGAGATCCTGACGGACGACCGGGTCCCGTCGCTGCACCCGAAGCTCGCGGACGCCAATGCCGTGACCCTGGGCGCCACACCGTTCCGCCAGGCCGAACTCGACGCCGCGCCCGGCATGTTGGTGGTGGCCCGCCTCGGCGTCGGCTTCGATGCCGTCGAGATCCCGGCGCTGAACAAGCGCAAGATCCCGCTGATGACCACCGGCATCGCCAACTCGGTCTCGGTGGCCGAGCATGCGATGTACATGCTGCTCGCCGCCGCCCGCCTCACCAAGAAGTCCGACCGCTGGGTGCGCACGGGCGCCTGGGCCGAGCGACTGAGCGACCTGCCGTCCGACGTCGCGGGCAAGAAGGTGCTGGTCGTCGGCATGGGCCGCATCGGCTCGCGCACGGTCAAGCGCTGCGTCGCGTTCGAGATGGAGACTTATGTGCTCGATCCCAACATCTCGAAGGCCGACATCGAGAAGGCCGGCGCCACCAAGGTCACCGATCTCAAGTCGATCCTGCCCGAGGTCGACTATGTGTCGATCCACTGCCCCAAGGCGCCCGAGACGATCGACCTGTTCAACAAGGAGACGCTGGGCCTCATGAAGCCGACGGCGTTCCTGGTGAACACCGCGCGCGGCGGCATCGTGAACGAAGATGCGCTGTTCGACGCGCTGAGCAGCGGCAAGCTGCGCGGCGCTGGCCTCGACGTGCTCGATCGTGAGCCGCCGGATCCGGCGAACAAGCTGTTCACCCTGGAGAACGTGTTCTTCAGCCCGCACATGGCCGGCGTCACCCAGGAAGCCAGCGACCGCATGGCCGTCACCGCCATCGAGAACATCCTGAGCGTGTTCGACGGCCGGACCAATGCGGCCAACGTCGTGAACAAGGAAGTGCTGGCCTAAGCTGCACGAGCTAGCGCGGCAGCAGCGCCTCGACTTCGGCATCGGTCGGAAAGCGACCGGTGTCGCGGCGGGTGTATTTCAGCTCACCATCGACGCTGACGTCGAATTGGCCGGATTTGCCGATGCGCAGTTCGATGTCGGCTGCGCCCAGCCTTTCGAGGCGATCCCTCACACGGAGGGCCTGCGGCTTGTAGCCTCAAGCGCCGCAATATTCGATCAGCACCTTCATGCCTTGAAGGTGGGAGCCTAAGCTCCCGCCGACAAGGGGCGATCGCCTATGAGTAAGGATCCCTCACTGCGTTCGGGATGACACCAGTGCCGGGGTTTTGCGCAGTGCGCGATCCGAAACCGGTGTCATCCCGAACGAAGTGAGGGATCCTTCGCTTCCTTTCAAGACGCTATGGCTCTTCGCCAACAAGGGGGACTCTCGATGAAGTACGGACCGCTCGGCCGCTCGGGCCTGATCGTCAGCAGGATCTGCCTCGGTGGCAATTCGTGGGGGGCCAAGGGACGGCGCGGCTGGGGCAAGTTCGACGAGTCCGAGGCGCCGGCCTACTTCAAGCGTGCCCTCGATGTCGGCATCACCTTCTTCGATACGGCCGACGCCTACAATTTCGGCCGGTCCGAGGAGATCATGGGCGCCACGCTCATGAAGATGGCCAAGCGCGAGGATTTCGTGCTGTCGACCAAGGTCGGCATCCGCATGAGCGAGAACCAGAACGATGTCGGCACCGGCCGCAAGCACCTGATGGCCGCGGTCGACGCCCAGCTGAAGCGCCTGCAGACCGACTATATCGACGTCTACCAGGTCCATCGTCTCGACCCGCACACACCGATCGAGGAGACGATGTACTCGCTCGACCAGATCGTGCGCTCGGGCAAGGTCCGCTACATCGGCGGCTCCACTATGCCGGCTTACAAGTTCGCGCAGATGGTCATGATCGCCGACTGGAAGGGCTATTCCAGGCCGATTGCCATGCAGAACCTCTACAACCTGATCCAGCGCGAGGAAGAGCCCGAGATGAACCGGCTATGCCACGAGCAGGGCGTCGGCCTCATCCCCTACTCACCGCTCGCGCGTGGCTTCCTGGCGGGCAACCGCAGCAAGGACGGCGGCGGCACGACCGAACGGGCGAAGAACGACACGGTCGTGAAGGACGGCACCTATCGCGACTGCGATTGGGAGATCGTCGAGCGGCTGAAGAAGATCGCGGCGGAGAAGGGCTGCACGCCGGCCCAGGCGGCGCTCGCCTGGCTGCTGCACAAGCCCTACATGGGCTCGCCCATCATCGGCGCCACCGATCTCGACCAGCTCACGTCTGCGGCGAAGTCGACCGAGATCTCGCTGACGGCCGAGGAGTGCAAGCTGCTCGAGCAGCCTTACGAGTTCCGCGTTTCGCCGGTCAACTGAGCGCGGCGGCCGATCGCGGCCGAGAACCAGAAGGCCAGCAGCGGCAGGACGATGGCGGCCGCCCAGAAGACGGGCGGTGCGCCCCAGCGGTCGACGATCGGCGCGGCGATGGGCACGCCGACCGCCTGGCCGACGAACAGGCAGAGCGCGAACAGCGCCATGCCGGCGCCGCGGGCTTCCGGCGCCATCTGCGTGCCGTTGGTCTGCAGCGTGTTGTGGAGCATGTAGAACGACACGCCCGACAGGACGATGGCGGCGAACTCGACCTCGGCGGTCGGCGCCAGCGCCATGGCCGCGAAGGCGATGCCGAGGCCGGCGCCACCCCAGGTGCAGAGGCCGCGCTCGCCCAGGATGCGCACGAGGTGGTGCGCCACCATCACGTAGAGGAAGCCGCCGGCGCCGAAGGCCGCGACAGCGAGACCGATTGCAGCGAAGCCCAGGTCGAAGCGCTGATGCAGGTCGGCGCCGACGAAGGTGAAGGCGCCCCAGAAGACGCCGCCCTCCAATGCCACGACCAGGATGACCGTGCGCGCCCAGGGCCTTTTCAGAACGCCGACCATCTGGCCGATCATCGAGCCCGCCGCCCGCTCGCCCGGGCGGGCGACGTCGGGCCGGGCGCGCATGACGGCGAACAGTGCACCGCCGGCCAGAATGTAGATCGCCGCCAGCACCCAGAAGACCGAGCGCCAGCCCAGCCAGTCGCCGATGGCCCCACCCAGCGCCGATCCCGTCATCAGGCCGAGCGTCTGGCCGGTCAGGAAGCGGGCGAGCGTCGCCTGTCGCTTCTCGTAACTGACATTGTCGCCGACCCAGGCGATGGCGAGGGGAATGATCGCCGATCCGGTGACCCCTGTCAGGAAGCGCGCCAGAGTAAGCATGCCCAGCGATGTCGAGATTGCGCTCAGCATGCAACAGAGGGCTGCACCGATACAGGCGATGGCGACCACCGGCATCTTGCCGTAGCGGTCGCCGAACGGGCCGTGCACCAGCACGAAGACGCCGTTGGCGAACAGGAAGGCCGTGGCGGCTATCGAGGCCGCGCCGACCGTGACGCCGAAGGAAGCCGAGAGCTGCACCAGCAACGGGTCGATGACGCGCATGTTGGCGGCCGACGCGAAGGCGGCAACCGACAGGAGCACGATGGCGATCGTGGGAGCGGCAGGAGGGAGGCTGGCGGGGGAGGGCCGCGGCGGGGCGGCAGGGGAAGACATCGGTTGCGGGCTTACCGGCTCGGCCCCGTAAAAGAAAGGTCTCTTGGCGCGAACCAGCAATGACCTATGGTGGTGGGATGATGGAAGAGCTCCTCGTTCTCGCCCGCGACCCGCAAGCCTGGGCTGCGCTCGCGACCCTCGTGATCATGGAAGTCGTGCTGGGCATCGACAACCTGATCTTCATCTCCATCCTGACCAACAAGCTGCCGGAGGAGAAGCGATCCGGCGCTCGGCGCATCGGCATCGGCCTCGCCGTGTTCCTGCGGCTCGGCCTGCTGAGCGGCGTGGCCTTCATCGTCCAACTCACGGCGCCGCTCTTTTCACTGTTCGGTCACGGCTTTTCCTGGCGCGACCTCATCCTGATCGCCGGTGGCCTGTTCCTGATCTACAAGGCGACCAGTGAAATCCGCGACCATGTCACGGCCGATCATGAGGCCGAGGAAGTCACGGCCGGTGCCGTCGGACGCGCCACGGTCGCGGGCGTGATCGGCCAGATCCTGATCCTCGACCTGGTGTTCTCGCTCGACAGCATCATCACCGCCGTCGGCATGACGGACGACATCCCGATCATGGTGATCGCCGTTGTCGTGGCGGTTGGCCTGATGCTTGCAGCAGCTGACGGTCTGGCGAAGTTCATCGGCAACAATCCGACCATCGTCATGCTGGCGCTCGGCTTCCTGCTGATGATCGGCATGACGCTGATCGCCGACGGCATGGGCGTGCATGTGCCCAAGGGCTACATCTACGCCGCCATGGCATTCTCCGGGCTCATCGAGGGGCTGAACATGCTGGCGCGTCGTGCCCAGAGCAAACGTCCGTTGCGCAAGCGGCCACGCTGACGCGCTGACAACGAGCGGCGGGAAGGGTTAAGCTTCCCGCCATGAAGCTAAAAGATCAGGTGGCCATCGTCACGGGCGCGGCTTCCGGCATCGGCGCCGCGACCGCCCGGCTGTTCGCAACCGAAGGCGCGAAAGTCGCGCTGGTCGATCTCGACGAGGCGGGGCTTGCGAAAGTCGCGGCCGAGATCGGCGGCGAGACCCTCGTCATCCCGGCCGACGTGAGCAACAACGAGCAGGCCCGTGCCGGTGTGGCGAAGGTGCTGGAGAAATGGGGCCGCGTCGACGTCCTGGTGACGGCGGCGGGTGCTTCGTTCGGCGGTACGGTCGACAAGGTCGACGAAGCAACCTGGGATCGGACCTTCGCGATCAATGTGAAGGGCACCTTCCTCTGGGTTCATCACGCCATCCAGCCGATGATCGCGGCCAAGTCCGGCGCCATCGTCACCCTGGGCTCGCAGCTTGCGCAGTCGAGCCTTGGCACCAACGTGGCCTATATCGCCTCGAAGGGCGCGATCGTGTCCTTCACCAAGACCGTCGCCGTCGATCACGCCGCGCAGGGCATCCGCATCAACGCTTTGATGCCCGGCGTCATCGACACGCCGATGCCGGCGCGCTCGCTGAAGCGCCAGCCCGATCCCGAAGCGGCGCGCGCCTTCTGGAAGGTGCGCCATCCGATGGGCCGCATCGGCCAGCCGGAGGAGGTCGCCAAGGCCGCGCTCTTCCTCGCCTCGTCGGATTCCTCCTTCACCACGGGATCGCTGCTGTTCGTCGACGGCGGCTGGACGGCGCACTGACATGCCGAAGAAACTCACGCCCGAACAGGTCGAGGGCTATGCCCGCAACGGCTATGTCTGCCCGGTCGATGCCTTCTCGACCGAACGCACGCGGGCGTGGCGCGACAGGCTCGAGAGCTTCGAGCGGGCGCAGGGCCAGAAGCTGACGCGCGGCCACAATTTCAAGCCGCACCTTCTCTTTCCCTGGGTCGACGAGATCGTCCATTCGCCCGAGGTGCTCGACGCGGTCGAGGACCTGATCGGTCCCGACATCCGTCTGTTCCATCTCAGCGTCTGGCCCAAGGATGCCGGTTCCGGTGCCTATGTGAGCTGGCACCAGGATGCGACCTACTTCGCGCTGGAGCCGGCCTGCCACGTCACGGCTTGGGTGGCGCTGACCGATGCGCCGGTCGAGGCGGGCTGCATGGAAGTCGTGCCCGGTTCGCACAAGCTCGGCCAGATGCCGCATGCGGAGATGCAGGATCCCGAGAACCTGCTGTCGCGCGGTCAGGAGCTGGCAGGCAACTTCGATCGCAGCCAGACGGCATTCATGCCGGTAAAGGCGGGCCAGTTCTCGTTGCACCACACCCACCTCGTTCACAATTCGCGGCCCAACCGCTCGAACGATCGCCGCATCGGGCTCGGCATCAGCTACATCCCGACCTCGGCGCACTGCACCTCGGCCACGCGAGTGAGCGCCATGCTGGTGCGCGGCGAGGACAGATACGGACATTTCGACGACGAGCGCCGGCCGGTGCAGGATGCGGGACCCGAGGAACGCGCCTTCCATGCCGAAGCCGTCGACCGATTCCGGAAAATGAATACAGAGCAGACCGACAACAAGGTTGCGGTCGTCAAGAGGTAGGAATGCACACGATCAAGCTGCCGTATCACGACCGCTACGCCTATTCGCCGATCACCGAGCGCAAGGACTATTCCTGGCCCGAGGGCAAGCGGCTCGCCGTCTATCTCGGCCTCAACATCGAGCACTTCGCCTTCGGCGCGGGCGAGGGGCATCTGCTGACCGTCGCCAACCCGCCGCCCGATCCGCGCACCTTCGCCTGGCGCGACTACGGCAACCGGGTTGGCGTCTGGCGCTGCCTCGAACTGTTCGACGAACTCAACCTGCCGGCCGCGCACCTGATCAACACCACGGTGTTCGACTATGCGCCGCAGATCGTCGATGCGCTGAAGGCGCGCGGCGACGAGTTCATCGGCCATGGCCGCACAAATGCCGAGCGTCATGGCGGCATGTGGGAAGCCGACGAAAGGCGCTTCCTGCAGGAGATCAGCGATTCGATCGAAAAGGCCTCGGGCAAGCGACCGCGCGGCTGGATGGCGCCGTGGATGGCCTCGACCCGCGTCACGCCCGATCTCCTCAAGGAGACCGGCTACGACTTCCTGATGGACTGGCCCAACGACGATCAGCCGATCTGGATGAAGACACGCTCGGGCCCGTTGATGAGCGTGCCCTATCCGATCGAGGTCAACGACAGCCCGCAGGTGCTGGTGCGTCATCACAGCGGCGACGAGTTCCGCGACATGATCATCGCCCAGTTCGAGGAGTTGTTGCGCCAGTCGGCCAAGCAGCCGCTGGTCTGCGGCATCGCGCTCCACACCATGATCGTGGGCCAGCCTTATCGCCTGCGCGCATTGCGGGAAGCCTTGTCGCACATTGCGAACCATCCGCAGAAGGACAAGGTCTGGTTCACGCGGCCGAGCGACATCTATGATCATTGCGCCGCGTTGCCCAAGGGGACGATGACGCCGCCGCCGAAGTGATGTCATGACGCCGATCGAGCTTGCGGGCTGGTTGTCGCAGGTCGGTCTGCGCAATGGAGCCCTCGAAGAGCTCGTCGACGGCTTCGGCCGCCGCCTGAATGAAGCGGGGCTGCGTGTCGAGCGCATGTTCCTCGGCATGAACACGCTCCATCCCATGGTGCGGGCGCGCAGCCTGATCTGGGACGCGGGCGAAGGTGTCGGCCAACATTTCGAGTTCGGCCATGCCGAGATCGACTCGGTCGAGATCCAGCAGAGCCCCTTCGCGGCGATGCTGCGGGGCGGTGTCCCCGAGCTGCGTCGCCGCCTCGACGCGACCAACGAAGGGCTGGACGTTCCGGTGTTCGACGAACTGCGTGCCGCGGGCATGACCGAGTGGATGGGCTGGGTCCAGCCGTTCGGCGAACTGTCGCCGCAGGTCGGCAGCCCGACCGAGGCCGATCATGCCGAACGTCTCTGGCTCGTCTTTTCCGCTTCGACCGATCGGCTCGGCGGCTTTCGCGACGAGGACGTCGCCTTCCTGCGGGAGGTGCTGCCGGTGTTCGCCGTCGCGGTGAAGGCCACCAGCATGCGCGGCATCGGCCATGGCCTGCTGGCGGCCTATCTCGGCAACGATCCGGCGAGCCGCGTGCTCTCCGGCACGGTGCTGCGTGGCGAGGTGCAGAGCGTCGAGGCGGTGGTGTTCTTCACGGACCTCCGGGGCTTCACGGCGCTCGCCGACACGATGCCGGGCCGCGAGCTGATCGCGCTGCTCGACGATTACTTCAACTGCATGGTCCAGCCGATCGTTGCGCGCGACGGCGAAGTGCTGAAGTTCATGGGCGACGGCATGCTGGCGGCCTTCGCCGTGATCTCCGGCAATCGCGCTGAGGTCTGTGCCGCAGCGCTGGCCGCCGCGGAGGAAGTGCTGGCCCGTGTCGAGGCGCTGAACATGGAGCGCCGAAACGCCGGCCAACGCGCCACGTCACTCGACGTCTCCCTGCATATCGGCCGCGTTCTCTACGGCAATGTCGGCTCCGACACGCGGCTCGATTTCACAGTGATCGGCCCGGCGGTGAACGAGGCCTCGCGCATCGAGGCGCTGTGCCAGCCGCTCGACCAGGCGCTGCTGGTGTCGCAGGCCTTCGCCGAGGCGGCGACATCGAGCCGCGACCGGCTGGTGTCACTCGGCCGCCACCGCCTGCGCGGCGTGCGCGAGGAGACGGAGCTGTTCGGTCTCGCGGTTTAGGACGGGGCGGTGCAACGGAGCGCGCCACACCAGTGGCGCTCATGATCATGATTGCGCCACTGGAGTGGCGCGCTCCCATGAGACGCTTATCGTCCGTAGACGGCGCTCTCGAAGGCGTAGAACAGCGGCAGCGATTTCACGTCGGCGAAGGGCAGGATCTGGGTCATGTAGACGCCGCCCAGGCGCTTCTTGCGGTCGATCCAGTAGTAGGTGTTGGGCAAGCCCGCCCAGCAGAGGCTGCCGGCCGAGCGACCGGTCGGCGCTTCCGTGTTGTTGATCAGGAAGCTCAGGCCCCATTGCTTGGTGACGCCGGGGAAGAATTCGGCGTCGTTGGACAGGGCAGGCATCACGGTCTTCAGCAAGGAGACCGTCGAGTCGCCCATTGCATTGGTTGCCATCGCATCGACCGTCTCGGGCTTCATCACGACATCGCCGCGCGCCGATTTTCCGTCGTCCAGCACCATGCGCACGAACTTCAGGTAGTCGTTGGCCGTCGAATAGAGCCCGCCGCCGCCCGCCTCGAACTCCGGATCCTGCGGGATCTCGCGCTTGAGGTCGGCGACCAGGCTGCCGTCGGCCTTGCGGTGGTGGACCTTGGTCATGCGGGCGCGCATTGCGGGCGTGATGCGGAAGGCGGTGCTGTCCATGCCGAGCGGGGTGAACAGATCGTCGTGCATCACCTGGCCGAGCTTCCGGCCCGTGACCGCCTCGACCATCTTGCCGGCCCAGTCGATGCCGATCCCGTACTGCCAGCGTGCGCCCGGATCGAACAGGAGCGGCGTCGTCAGTGCCTTGTCGAGGCCGGTGCCGATGGTCGGCACGTCCATGGCCTCGCGATACTGGAGGATCTCCGGATTCCAGATATCGTAGCCGAAGCCCGCGGTGTGCGTCAGCAGATGGCGCAACGTGATATCACGCACGGGTTTGCGCAGGCGCGGCTTGCCCGCCGCATCGAAGCCTTCCAGCACCTGAACTTCGCCGAGGTAGGGGATCACCTCTTTGGCCGGCGCATCGAGCTTCAGCGCGCCGCGTTCGACCTGCTGCATCGCCACCGCGCCCGTCACCGCCTTGGTCATCGAGGCGAGCCACACGACGGTGTCGGGCGTCATGCCGGCCTCTTGGCCCAGGATCGCCTTGCCGAAGCCGCCCTCGTAGATCGTGCCGTTCCCGTCGGTCGCGACGGCTGCGACGCCGGGAACATCGCCGCGCTGAACGGCCTCGCTCAGCAACGTGTCGATGCGCGTCTTCATGGCTTGGCTCCCGCAAGGCCGACCGTATCGAGCGCGAAGGCGTAGCCGATCGCCACCTCGTCGAGGCGGGAGAAGCGGCCGGACGCGCCGCCATGGCCCGCGCCCATATTAGTGTGCAGGATCACCGGCCCGCCGCCCGTCATGGTCGCGCGCAGGCGGGCGACCCACTTGGCCGGCTCCCAGTAGGTGACTCGCGGATCGGTGAGGCCAGCCATCGCCAGGATCGCCGGATAGGCCTGCGCCACCACATTGTCGTAGGGCGAATAGGAGCGGATGTAGGTGAAGGCCGCCTCGTCGGTGATGGGATTGCCCCATTCGGGCCATTCCGGCGGCGTGAGCGGCAGCTTGTCGTCGAGCATCGTGGCCAGCACGTCGACGAACGGCACTTCGGCCAGGATCCCGGCGAACAGGTCGGGCGCCCGATTGGCGACCGCGCCCATCAGCATGCCGCCGGCGCTGCCGCCATGTCCGACGATACGTTTCGCCGACGTGTAGTTCGCCGCGATCAACGCATGGCCCGCGGCGATGAAGTCGTCGAACGTGTTGATCTTCTTCTCGCGCTTGCCGTCGAGATACCACGACCAGCCCTTGTCCGAGCCGCCGCGGATATGGGCGATGGCATAGACGAAGCCGCGATCGACCAGCGACAGGCGGTTGGCCGAGAAGGAGGCCGGCATCGCCATGCCGTAGGAGCCGTAGCCGTAGAGCAGGAGCGGCGCGCTGCCGTCGCGCACCAGGTCGCGGCGATGCAGGATCGAGACGGGCACTTCGGCGCCGTCGGCAGCGACGGCCGTGATGCGCGTCGTGACATAGGCGTGGGGATCGTGGCCGGACGGGATCTCTTGGCGCTTGCGCAACACGCGCTGCCGCGTCGCCATGTCGTAATCGTAGACCTCGCTGGGCGTCGTCATCGACGAGTAGGCGAAGCGCATGACTACCGTGTCGAATTCGTAGCCGCCGATCATGTCGAGCGAGTAGGCGGCTTCGTCGAAGGCGATCGTGTGCTCGGCCCGGTTGGCGAGGTCGCGGATCACGATGGAGGGCAGGGCATTGGCGCGCTCGAGTCGCACGAGATGGCCGGCGTAGAGATCGGTGCCCAGGATGTAGGTCCCCGGCCGATGCGGCACCAGCTCGCGCCAGTTGGCACGTTCAGGCGCGGCGAGCGGCGCGGTGACGATCTTGAAATCGATGGCGCCGCCTTCGTTGGTGAGGATGAACAGCTCATCGCCGCGATCGGCCACGCTGTAGCGCACGCCCGTCTCGCGCGGCGCGATCAGGCGCGGCACGGCATCGGGCACCGAGAGATCGATCAGCCACTCCTCGGTCGTGTCGTGATCGCCACCCGAGATGACGCAGAAACGGCCGCTGGCGCTTTCACCGATATGGGTGAACCAGCCGATGTCCTTTTCCTCGTAGACGAGGACGTCGTCGGCCTGCGGCGTACCGAGGCGATGCCGGAAGACCTTGAGCGGACGGTGGTTCTCGTCGACCTGGACGTAGAAGAAGAAAGAGGAGTCGCGGCCCCAGACGACGCTGCCGCCGGTCTCGGTCAGCGTGTCGGGCAGATCCTCGCCGGTGTCCCAGCGGCGGACGCGCAACGTAAAATATTCCGAGCCGCGCAGGTCGGCGCTCCAGGCTTCGAGCGCGTGGTCGGGCGAGTGGCGCGTGCCGCCGAACTTGAAGTAGTCGGAGGTCCTGGCCAGCGCATCGCCGTCGAGGACCGTTTGCATCTCGCCGCCGTCGCGCGGCGTGCGGCCGATCTGCTGATGCTGCCCGCCCTCGCGGAATTTCCAGAGATAGGCGAAGGGGCCGTCCGGCGTTGGAACACCGGAATCGTCCTCCTTGATGCGGCCGCGCATCTCCGCGACCAGCACCTTCTGCAGTTCCCTGGTCGGACCGAGCCGCTCTTCGGTGTACGCGTTCTCGGCCTCGACATAGGCGCGGATGTCGGGATCGAGCAGCGACGGGTCGCGCAGCACCTCCTGCCACTTCTCGTCCTTCAGCCACGCATAGTCGTCCGTGACCGTGACGCCGTGCAGGATGCGCTGCGACGGCCGCCGCTGCGCGATCGGAGGCTTCATGCTCAGTAGTTGCCGGCTTTGGCGGGCGCCTTGGCCGGTGCGGCGGCGCCGCCACCCAGCAGGCCGCGCATCTCGGCGCCCTTGGTGTCCCACCAGTCGGCGAGGATGCGGACGTCCCAGCCGATACAGAAGTGCTTTACGCCCATGTCGAGATACTTCTTGGCCTGGCTCGGGTCGCGCAGCTCGACTCGCGGATGGAGGCCCTTCTTCAGCGCCATCTCGATCGTCTTCTTCTCGGCCGCCACCACGTCGGGGTGGTTGGCCTGTCCGGTCAGGCCGATGCTCATCGAGAAGTCGGAGGCGCCGAACTGAACCATATCGAGGCCCGGCACCGAGAGGACGGCATCGAGATCGTCCACGCAGGACTTCTTCTCGACCATGATGGCGATCACGACTTCGTTCAGCGCGTCGACGTAAGCCGGCGAGCCGCCGGTGCGGACCGTGCCGACGTCGCGGCGCATGCCGACGCCCAGCCGGCCGCGGCCGCGCGCGCCCTCGGCCATCGTCGTCTCGGCACGCACCGCGTCGACCGCGGCCTTGGCGTCCTCGACCGAGCGGATGTCGGCGAACAGCACGCTCTGGAAGCCCGAGCCGATCGCCCGCATGGCCTGGTGCGTGTACTGCGTCTGCTCGATCTTGATCATGCCCGACATGCCCATCAACTCGAACGAACGGCCGAGATTGTCGAGGTCGTGCATGGTGAAGGGCGCGTATTCGGCCGTGAACTCGACATAGTCGTACTGCCTGGAGTGGCCGATCAGCTCGACCAGCGTCGGCCAGGCCGACAGGATATGCGTGCCGACAGTCGGCTTGCCCGCGTTCAGAGCTTCACGGAGTGGATTGCGGCTCATCTTGATTCCCCCTGGGTGGTCGTTCGGGCTAGTGTGGCATCTTGTGCAGGGGGAGTTCCATGTTTCCGACGAGAGATAAGCTGACAATCTGCTTCGCGCATGCGGCATACCAGATGAAAGCGCGGTTCGATGCCCGGAATACCGGCATCAACAGCTTCCAGGTGCGCAGCTACGACGAGTTCGTGCAGAGGGTCGGCGAGGCCGATGTCGTTTCGGCTTCCGGCATGTGGAAGAACGACATCATCCCCCATGCCACCAAGCTCAAGTTCGTCCAGTCGATCAGCTCGGGCATGGACCAGTATTCAAAGGAATTGCTGGGCGCCAAGGGCATCCGCCTGGCGAGCGCCGCCGGCGTCAACGCCCGCGCCGTGGCTGAACACGCGCTGGCGCTGATCCTCGCCGTCTTCCGGCGGATTCCGGAAGCGCGCGACAATCAGCACAAGAAAGTGTGGCGCGGCATGTTGGGCGACCTCACCCAGCGCGAGGACGAGCTGGGCGGCAAGACGCTGCTGATCGTCGGCATGGGCCGCATCGGCAGCCACCTCGCCAAGCTCGCCAAGGCCTTCGACATGAAGGTGATCGGCATTCGCCGCGATCCCAAGGCCGGCACCAACGGCGCCGACGAAATCTACGGCATGGACGATCTCGAGAAGCTGGCGCCGCAGGCCGACATCGTGGCGCTGACCTGCGCGCTGACGCCGGAGACGACCGGCCTGATGAGCGCGGCAGCCTTCGCCGCCATGAAGCCGTCGTCGGTGTTCGTGAACGTGGCTCGCGGCAAGGTCGCCGACGAGGCGGCCCTCATCAAGACGATGGAGGGCAACAAGATTTGGGCGGCGGCGCTCGACGTCACGGCCGAGGAGCCTCTACCGACGGCATCGCCGCTGTGGACGATGCCAAATGTCTTCATCACGCCGCATACGGCGGGCGAAACGCGCGCCTATGAAGACAATGTCATCGACATCCTGATCGAGAACCTCGACCGCCTGTGGCGGGGCGAGGCGACGCTCCGCAACCAGGTTCTGTAGGCCAGGCTTTAGAGGCCTGCTGCTCAAGAGGGACGAGCTAGTCCTTGTCCTTCTTGTTGCCGCCACCCCCACCGCCGCCGCCGTTGTTGCCGCGCTGAGGCTGCTGCTGCTGTTGAGGTTGCTGCTGCTGTTGCTGCGGCGGCTGGGCAATCTGCTGCTGCTGCTGCTGCTGCTGCGGAGCCGGCGCGCGGGTCTCTCTTTCACGCTGAGGCTGCTGCTGCTGCTGTTGCGGCTGCTGCTGCTGCTGACGCGGCGGCTGAGCCTGCTGCGGTGCCTGCTGCTGCGGCTGGGGGCGCGGCGGCTGGGCCTGCTCCTGTCGCTGCTGCTGCGGTTCGGCGCGGGGCTGCGGGGCGGCCTGTCGCGGAGCCTCCTGACGCGGCGCTTCCTGGCGAGGCGCCGGCTGCGGAGCCGCCTGACGGGGCTCCTCCTGGCGCGGCTGCGGATTTGCGGCCGGCCTCTGCGGAGCAGGCGCTGCCTGCTTCGGCTCTTCCTGACGGGGCTGCGGTGCAGCGTTCGGCTTCTGCTGGTCCGGAGCCGCCTGCTTCGGCGCGTCCCGGTTCGGCTGATCCCGGTTCTGTCCCTGCTGCCGCTGCTCGTCGCGCTTCGCGGGTGACGGATCCGGCGAGGCGAGGGCGGGCTTCGGCGGTGCGGGCGCGGCTTCCTTCGGCTGGTTTGCTGCCGGCTTGCCAGGCGCCTGCTTGTCCTGGTCCGGCTTGCCTGCGTCCTGCTTGGCCTGATCCGGCTCAGCCTTGTCCGTTTCCTTGAGCGCCGGCGGGGCGGCTCCCTGACGCGGCTGGAGCGGCGGCGTGGCGGACTTGGCCGTCTTGCCGTCTTTGGCGTCGGGGTTTTCGGCCGTGGTGGCCTTGGTGTCGGCGCCCGGCTTGGCTTCGGTACGGGCGATCTTCGGGCCTGGCGCAGCGGCCTTCTTCTCTGCTTCGGCAGCCTTGGGCTTGGCCAATGTATCCATGTCGGCCACCGCGGTCTTGGAGACGGCGACGTCACCGGTCTTCGCCTTGGCTTCTGCCGTGCTCTTCGCGTCAGCCTTGGCGTTCTTGGCGTCCGCCGCTTCCGGCTTGGCAGCGGTCTTGGCATCGGCCACCGCAGCAACCGAAGCCGTCGGGGCCGGCGGCGCGGAGACCGGGGCCACGGCAGCCTTCGCGAGCCTGTCGGCGGGGACGTTCAGCACGGCGCGCTGCACCGGCTGCGAGCGCACGAAGGCCTGGGAGGGCACCACGGTCGCGAAGCGCTGGTTGACCAGCACCGAGTTCTGGCCCGCGACGAAGGCCTCGCGGCGCTGTGCGCGCTGCCAGCGCTCTTCCAGATCGCGATCCTGGATGCGCGCCGCGCGGTTGAGGCGCTGGTAATAGTCGCGGTTATTGGAGTACGGCGGCACGTAGACCTCACGTGGTCCCAGCGGGAACCAGCCCACCGGACCGGTATTGCGGCCCTGGTTGCCGAGCTGCGCCGCCAGTTCGATGCCGCCCACGAAGGCGACAAGCGCCGGCGCATAGACCGGGCGCTGCTCGCGCTGCGGCGGCACCCAGACCCAGCGATTGTTGCTGTTGGCCCAACGGCCGTAGTGGTAGGGCGCGAAGCCCCAAGGCTGCTCGTCGATCCAGGTCCAGCCCCACGGCTGCACGTACGACCAGTGGCCAGTGCGATAGGGCGCCCAGCCGGCCGGTGTCGACCGCGGGACCCAGACCTGGCCGTAGCTGCCGTCGTTGACCCAGTTGCCGTAGCCGTTGAGGTCCTCGTAGCCGGTCATGCCAGCCGGCACGTATTGCGGCTGCTGGTCGTAGACGACCTGCCGATCGCGCGCCGCCCACGTGGCGGCCGGGGCCGGCGGCGCGGCCCTTACCGTCTTGAGCTGCATCGAGCTGCCGTCGCCGTACACCTCGCCGACTTCGCCCGGCCGCACGGCCAGGGTCTGGCCGTTCAGGCCCTGGATCTGGGCCGCGCCGGCGCGCACGCCGAGGCGCGTCGGGTCCTGCTCCGAGCCGGCCTCGACATAATAATCACCCTGCTGTTGCAGCGTGATCGTGCCGCGCGGCGTCACGATCTCATAAGGCTGCCCCGTGTCCATCTGCGTGGTCTTCACGTCGACGCGGCCCTGCGCCAACTGCAGGCGCACCTTCTCGTCATCGATCTGCGACATGTCGAGTTCGGTGGAACCTTCCATGCGGATGCGCGTGCCCGCGAGAGAAACCTCGCTGCGCGCATTGGGTTCGGTCCAGATGGCGTCGCCGGTCGTCAGCGGCGTGTTGATCACGGCCTTCGTCCATCCGTCCTGCTGGTCGTCGTGGAAGGAAACGGTCCCGTCCACGAAAGCAAGGCGGCCTACTCGCCCCGGCGGATCGTTTTGTGTCTGCGCCATGACGGTAAAGGTGACGAGAGACGCACCGACGACACCGGCCAGAAGCTTCATCGTCCTGCGCCCAAAGACTTCGCCCATACGGGACCTCCTGCTAGGCTTCAGCTCCGTGAACGACCGGCGGGCAGCCGCGGTTGCGCACTTCGTGAGAAACACAGGGGGAGAGAGATGAGCGTCGCCGACCCGCACCGCGTGATCCTGACAGGTGAAAACCCGTTCCTTCGCCTCAGCGAAAAAGATGGGGATCCCAATTCCACCGATGCCAGCTATTGGCGAATCCTGTTCTGCCCGGCCGGTCCGGGCCATGTGCTCTATCTCAAGAGCGAACTCACGCACGGCCACTGGCGCATCTATTCCGACAACATCGCCATGGCGCGCTGGCTGCAGCAGACCGTGCAGGGGATGCTCAATCCCGAGCTGAAAGACCTGTCGATCCCGGTGATCGACGCCGATTTCAGCAAGTCCGGCGATCCGCGCTACTTCTGGACGGAATACGTGTCGGCGGCCGACGCGGAGATCGCGATGACCTGGCACGATATCGGCGATCCCCTGTTGATCCATACCGAACCCAACAAGGAGCCGAATCCGCGACAATACGGTGTCTGCACCGTGTTGGTCCCGGCGCTCTCCGGCCGGCTCACGCTGAACGGCCAGCAGGCCCGCGGCAAGCCGTGGCCCCGCGAGCGCGAAGGCCGCCCCTTCAGCACCTCGGCGCTGGCCTTCTCGGAAAGCTGGACCGAGCAGCGGTAGAGTCGTTCCCTGAGCACGATCTACTCAAACAACACCAACCTCATGCTGAGGAGGCTGCGCAGCAGCCGTCTCGAAGCATGGGAACGCGCACCACGTCTATTGCCCATCCTTCGAGACGCGGCCTGCGGCCGCTCCTCAGGATGAGGTGGTGTGGGACGCTGGCCTACGGCGCGAAGCCGTAGGCCTTGGCGAGTTCGGTGTAGCTGTCGCGGCGGACCTGCTCATCGTGGGTCCAGGTGACGACGGCCATCTCGTCGACGCCGACGCGTTCCTTCAACTCCGTTATGCGGGCCGCGACCTCGGGGCCGGTGCCGACGAAGGAGTCCTTGCGGAACTGCTCCATCTTGGCGCGCTCGAAATCGGCGAGCGGCGCTTGTCCTGCTTCCTCGGGCGGCAGCAAGGGGCCGAGGATATTCTTGTCTCGGTTGATGCGGCTCAAGGCCCGCGACGTAAAGTGGTACTGCGCCTTCTCCGCCGTGTCGGCCGCCAGCGCCCAGACGCAGAGGGCGGAGCGCGGCTCGGGATGCCGTGCACTCGGACGATAGGTGCGCTTGTAGAGGTCGATGGCGCGCTCGCCGCCGGCGCCGTCGCTGAAGAACCAGGCGTAGCAATAGGGCAGGCCGAAGAGTGCCGCGACCTGCGCGCCGTAGTCGGAGCTGCCGAGGATCCAGACCTCCGGCGCGGTCTCCGCCTGCGGGAAGGCCTTCACCGAGCCGAACGGATGGCGGTCGATCAGCGGTTCGTTGTGCACCCAGGCGATCAGGTCGCGCACATCGGCGGGGAAGTGTTCGGGCCGCTCGTTGGCGGCGGGATTGAGCGCAAACGCCGTGCGGCCGTCCGAACCCGGCGCGCGCCCCAGTCCCATGTCGATTCGGCCTGGCGCCAGCGCGTCGAGCACGCGGAAGACCTCGGCCACTTTGAACGGCGAATAGTGCGGCAGCATGATGCCGGCGCTGCCGATGCGGATGCGCTCGGTCGTGGCGGCGATCGCCGCCATCACGATCTCGGGCGCGGTGCCGACGATGGTCGGATGGTTGTGATGCTCGGACACCCAGAAGCGCTCATAGCCCAGCGCTTCGCAGTGCTGGGCCAGGGCCACGGTGTTGCGGATTGACTGGTCGTGCGGCCGGCCGGAGACGGCGATCGACTGGTCGAGGACGGAGAGGCGGAAGGGACGCGACATGGAAGCGGAGATGGGCCTTTGGGTCTATTCCGGCAAGGTCGCGATCATGTAGAGCGTCTGGAGCTGCTGGGTCGGCCGTGCGTTCTTGCCGAACACGTCGCCGAAGATCGTGGCGATCTGCCCCGAGCGATAGATGTGGCTGAGCGCCCGGTCGACAGCGAGACGGAAGGGACCTTCGCCCAGCTTCATGGCGAGCGCGAAGGGCTCGAGACTGAGATAGGTGTTCGCGAGCAGGATCCGGGCGGCGTCCTTGTGATCCTTGATCATCGCGGTGAGCATCGCGCCGCCCGCGAAATAGGCGGAAATCTCGCCTTTCTCCAGTGCGGTCATGGCCGCCGTGAAGTCGGTGAAGGGCACGATCGTGGCGTTGACGTGCAGGGAGGCCAGCGCCTTGCGCAGCTCCTCTTCCGTCAGGGTGCCGGCCACCGCGCCCACCTTCTTGCCGGCCAGGTCCTGCATGTCGCGCGGGCCGTCGTTGCGGATGGCGAAGCTGGTGCCGTCAACGAAGGTCGTGATGGAGAAGTCGACCACGGCGCGGCGGTCGAGCGTCTCGGTGAGCGAGTCGCAGAGCAGGTCGATCTTGCCCTGCTTGATCATGTCGAGCCGGTTCTCGGTGGTGACCGGCACGAATTCGACCTTGAGGCCGGGCAGCTTGAGCTGTTGCGCGATGTCCTTCGCCACGGCCTCGCAGAGCTGGACCATGAACCCGGCGGGCTGGCCGTTCGGCCCCTTGTAGGCGAAGGGATGGGCGTTCTCGCGGAAGCCGCCGCGGATCACGCCGTTCTTGGCGATGTCGTCCAGGGTGCCGGCCCAGGCACTGCCGGCAGCCAGGAGGCCCACAGTCACGGCAATGCCGCTCAGGAATCGCTTCATCTCGTCCCTCTTCGAATGACGGCGAAACAATCCGATATTCGGCCCGTTGTGACCACCGGAAATCCGGAGGACAGCATGGCCCGTTCCAAGACGTCTGCTCCCGTATCCCGTGTCGCTTCCCGTGTGGTGGGCATCGACCATATCAGCATCAGGGTGAGCAACTACGAGAAGTCCAAGGCCTTCTATGGCGGCCTGTTCACCTTCCTGGGCTTCGAGATATCGGACGAATATCCCTCGACCATCGGCTGGACCAACGGCAAGACGCGCTACTGGATCGCGCCGGCAGAGGGACGCAAGAAGTACCGCATCGGCGATGTCGGCCTTCACCATTATGCATTCCAGCTACGCAGCCGGCGCGACGTTGATGCGCTGCAGGGCTATCTGGAGGGACAGGGCGTTCGCATCGTCGATCCGGCCGACGAATATTACGAGGACTACTACGCCGTCTTCTTTCTCGATCCCGACGGGCTGAAGCTCGAAGGCATGAAGTACGGGGAGCTGACCGCGAAGCGGAAGCGCCAGCGTAAGTCCTCGAAGAAGAAGGGGTAATCGCGAGCCGGTTCGGCTTGTAGCGCCGCGTCCTGCGGGCCAAACTCCCGCCCTTCAAATTCCGGAGGAAGCCCATGGATACCGTGACCCCCACCCAGCTGTCGCCCGCATCGGGCACCTATCAGCCCAAGGGCCAGCTGATCGGCGGCAAATGGATCGGCAGCGTGTCCGGCAAGGTCATCACGATCGAGAACCCCGGCAAGAAGACGTCGATCGCCCAGGTGCCACACGCCGGCGCCGCGGACGTCGAGCTGGCCGTGACCGCCGCCGAGAAGGCGTTCCCGTCCTGGAAGAACGTCGTGCCGCGCGAGCGCGGCAAGCTCCTGCTCAAGATCGCCGAGGCGATGGAAGCGCGCGTCGAGGAGATGGCGCGCACGATCGCCATGGAGACCGGCAACGCACTGCGCACCCAGGCGCGCGGCGAAGCCAAGCTGGCCGCCGACATCTTCCGTTATTTCGGTGGCCTCGCGTCCGAGCTGAAGGGCGAGACCGTGCCGCTGGGCGAGAGCGTGCTCTCCTACACGCGCCGCGAGCCGCTCGGTATCGTGGGCGCCATCATCCCGTGGAACGCGCCGGTCATGCTGGGCGCGCTCAAGATCGCGCCCGCGCTCTGCGCCGGCAACGTGCTGGTGATGAAGGCGGCCGAGGACGCGCCGCTCGCGGTCCTGATGATGGCGGACATCACGAACGAGTTCGTGCCGCCCGGCGTGCTGAACGTGGTTACCGGATACGGCGAGGAGTGCGGTGGCGCGCTCGCCAACCATCCGAAGATCCGCAAGCTCTCCTTCACCGGCTCGACCGAGGTCGGCAAGGTGATCATGCGCGCCGCCGCCGAGCGCATCGTGCCGGTGTCGCTCGAGCTGGGCGGCAAGAGCCCCTCGATCGTCTATCCCGACGCCGACGAGGATTGGGCGGTCGATGGCATCATCAATGCCATGCGCTTCACCCGCCAGAGCCAGAGCTGCACCGCCGGTTCGCGTATGTTCCTGCACGAGGACATCTTCGACAGTTTCCTCAAGAAGCTCGAGAAGAAGGTCACGGCGCTGAAGATCGGCGATCCCCTGGACGAGGCGAGCGACATCGGCTCGATCATCAACAACAAGCAGTACTCCAAGGTCTGCAAGTACGTGCAGGACGGCCTCGACCGCGCCGACGCCAAGCTGGTGTTCGGCGGCCTGCCGCCCAAGACCGGCCCGCTGTCGGAAGGCTACTTCACCATGCCGACCGTGTTCGCCGACCGCTCGAACGACTGGCGCCTCGCCCGCGAGGAGATCTTCGGGCCGGTGCTGGTGGCGATCCGCTGGAGCGACGAGGCCGAGGCGATCCGCATGGCCAATGAGAGCCATTACGGCTTGGCGGCCTATGTCTGGACGCACAACATCGGCAAGGGCCTGCGCGCTGCGCACGCCATCGAGTCGGGCTGGGTGCAGGTCAACCAGGGCGGTGGCCAGACGCCCGGCATGTCCTACGGCGGCTACAAGCAGAGCGGCCTGGGACGCGAGTTCTCGCTCGAGGGCATGCTCGACAGCTTCACGCAGCGCAAGAGCGTGACGGTCAATCTCGCCGTTTAGGCGTTTGAGCAAGGATCCCTCGCTGACGCTCGGGACGACACGGTCCGCTTGCCCAGAAAGCGGTGTCATCCCGAGCGTAGCGAGGGATCCTTCTCTTATTCCGGCACCCGCTTGTGATGCTCGGTCGCGCCCTGGTAGGCGTGACCGATCCGGTAGAGCATCGCTTCGTCGAACGGCCGGCCGACGAGTTGCAGGCCGATCGGCGCGCCGTTCGTGTCGAAGCCGCACGGCACCGATAGCGCCGGGATACCCAGCGTGTTGAACGGCCGCGTCAGGCCGGTAAAGCCTGCGACCATCTTCAGCACCGCCGGACCGCCTTTGGTCTCGGTATCGGTCTCCTCGATCGTGGGAAGCGGGAAGGGGATCGCTGGCAAGAGCACGGCATCGACGCCGTCCATCGCCGTCGACAGGAACTCCTTCACGAAATGCGCGCGCAGGCGCAGCGCGTCGATGTACTGCGTCGCCGGAATGAAGAAGCCGGCCTCCATGCGCGTACGCACCTGGTTGGCGTAGAGCTCGGGCGTCTTTTCCATCCATGGCCGGTGCATGGCGGCCGCCTCGCATTTCACCATCACCTCGGCCGCGCGATAGAGCGCAGTGAAATCGGGAAGCGTGACCGGCGTGATCTTCGCGCCGAGCCGGCCGAGCGCATCGGCGGCGGCCTGGACCGCGGCGCCGATCTGAGGATCGAGCGGTGCCGGCCCATCGTTCGGCAGAGCCAGTCCGATGCGCAGGCCCGCGACGCCGCCTTCGAGCAGAGCCTCGTAGTCGGGCACGGGCTTCTCGCTGGTCGTCGAATCTTCCGGATCGTGGCCGGCGATGACGGCGAGCATGCGGGCATTGTCGCGTACGGTGCGGGTGAGCGGCCCGACATGGTCGAGGCTCCATGAACGGGCAACCGCGCCGGCACGACTCACGCGGCCGTAGGTTGCCTTCATGCCGACGACGCCGCACGCGGCCGCGGGCAGGCGGATCGAGCCGCCAGTGTCCGAGCCCAGCGCGCCATAGACCATGCGTGCGCCCACCGAGGCGCCCGAACCGCTGGAGCTGCCGCCGGTCACGCGGCTCTGGTCCCAGGGATTACGGCAATGGCCGTGATGCACGTTGTGCCCCGTGGGACCGGCGGCGAACTCCGCCATGTTGAGAAAGCCCAGCTCCACCACGCCGGCGTCGTCGAGCTTGCCCAGCACCGTAGCCGTCACCGGAGCCACCCAGTCGCCGCGAATCCGGCTGCCGCCGGTCGAGAGCTCGCCCTTGCGGTAGTACATGTCCTTGTGCGCCATCGGCACGCCGTGCAGCGGTCCGCGGCGCTTGCCGGCGGCGAGTTCGGCGTCCATTGCCCTGGCTTGCTCCAGCGCCTTCTCCTTGTAGACGCGCAGGAAGGCATTGACCCTCGGTTGCCACGCCTCGATGCGGGCAAGGCAGGCTTCGGTCGCGGCCACCGATGTCGTGCGCCCTTCGGCGATCGCATCGGCGATGGCGGTGAGATCGTCCAGCGCGAGGTCTTCGTTCTTCACGAGCGTGCCTCCTTCGCCATGACGCTGGCGAATGCTGCCGGATCGTCGTCGAAGGTGAGACGCGCCGCGGCCGCCTTGCGCACGGCGTCGTTCAGGATCTCGACCTCGGCAGCCAGCTCGGCCAGTCGCTTCTCGTCGTATTTCATGCCCTGCAGGCCGGCCGCGATGCCGGCGGCCGTCTTCGTCTTCTCATCCATCGCCATTCTCCTCAGAGTTTGAGCCGGCGCGCTTCCATGCGCGCGCGATCCTCGGGCGGGAACGTCATGATCTTGCGGATCTTCTGGTCGAACTTCATGCCGACGGCCTCGGCGCAAGCAGCAAGCGTGCCGGTCTCGGCCTCGAACAGGAAGTGCGTGAAGGTGATGATCTTGTCGGTGAAGGTCGCGAGGCCGCTCATCACCACGGCGAGATCGCCCGCGCGCAACGGTCGGCGATAGTGGTTCAGCATCTCGACCACGACCGATCCTTCCTGGCGTTCCTGCATCGCGGCGCGGTCGAAGCCGAGATGGTTCCACAGGACCGGCGCACCGTCGGAGTAGCGGCCGAAATGATGGCGCGGCAGGAAGTCGCCGCGCTCGTCGCATTCGTCCGGCGTGATCTGCGTGCGGCCGACTTCGATCAGGCCGATGGACGATGCCTGGGAAAGATGCAGGTCGGGCAGGGAGAGATGGCCGACGCTGCGCGGCCGGGCCGCGGCAGGCAGAGCGACGCAGGCCGCCTCGGCGCGGGCGCGGAATTCGGCGGGCCAGGCGCGGTCGCAGGCGATGTGACGACGGATGGTTGCGGCGACCTCGTTTTTCGCCGGGTTGCGCACCTCGTGATAGGCGACGAGATGCTGCTCGCCGACCTCGACCGGTGCCGAGTGGACCTCGACCGGCTCGACCACGCGGAACTCGCGCAGGTAGCGGACATGGTCGTCCAGCGCCCGCGTCACGACCCCGGCCGCGCGCTGGGCCCGCGGGCCGAAGCCCAGATGCGCCAGCAGGCTGGCCGACGCCTCGTGGGCAAACTCGGTGTAGAACTGGACGTTCAGATGGTTGTTCTCATCGCACTGCCACGTATTCACGGCGGTGCTGAAAGTCGGGATCAGGGCGGGACTCGACACGCTAAACGCTCTCTGCAATCTGTGGATGACTGCCTTAAATGGCCGAAAAAGCCCCAAGAATCGACATTTTCCGTGCTTTAGCCCCTTGCGGGGGATCAATTCGTGGATAACCTTGGCGCCGTCGACGGTGCCCTGGGGCGTCAGGGACGTCGGCAAACCAAAAATGTAAGGGACCCCTCAACCATGGCTACCAAACCCACCACTGTTCCTACCGTTCCGCTTTCCAAGGTCGCTGCAGAGCTGGCCGAGAAGACGGGCATGACCAAGAAGGATGCGACGGGCGCTCTCGACGAGTTCGTCGGCCTGGTCGTTCGCCACCTGAAGAAGGGCAACAAGGTCCGTATCACCGGCCTCGGCATCCTCCAGGTCCGCGCCCGTCCGGCGCGCATGGGCCGCAACCCGGCGACCGGCGAAGCGATCAAGATCAAGGCGTCCAAGAAGGTCACCTTCCGCGTCGCGAAGGATCTGAAGGAAGCGATCTAACGCGTTCCCGATGAGTCAAGATTGGGCGGGTTCCGGTGCAGGCCGGGCCCGCCCTTCTTTTTGTCCCGCTACAGTCCGGCTGCCGTCGCCGCACAGCGAGATCTTCGCAATCCTTTCGACGAGCCTGCGGTGCTTTGCTCTAGTATGACCGGAGCGCGACGCAGACCGGCATGAACACCTTCGTCATCCTCAAGATCCTAGCTGCCCTGATTCTGCCGCCGGCCTCGCTGGCGATCGGTGTCGTGCTGTGGCTTCTGCTGCGCCTGGTTGGATGGCGCCGGCTGGCCGGCGTGACGCTTGGCCTGGCGCTCTTCCAGACTCTCGTCCTGTCTTTCCCGCCGGTGACGCAGCTGCTCAACCGGCACCTCGAAGCGAAGGCCCGCGAACTCGTCGCCGGCAACCAGCCGTGCTGCTACGACGCCATTGTCGTGCTGGGCGGCAGCATCGCGCCCGCCGCCCCGCCCTATACGACGGAGCCGGAACTGAACGACGCTTCCGATCGTATCTGGCAGGCGGCCCGCATGTTCAAGGCGGGCGCGGCGCCCAGGATCATCGTGAGCGGCGGATCGTTCGTCGAGCAGCAGGGCGGGCCGGCGACCACCGAGGCCGAAGCGATGCGGCGCTTCCTGCTCGACCTCGGTATCCCCAGCGACGTGATCGTCTCCGAGGGCAAATCGCTGAACACGATCGAGAACATGCGCAACGTCCGCGAACTCGTGAAGGATGGGAGGGTGGCGATCATCACGTCGGCCTTCCATGTGCCGCGGGCAGCCAAGCTTGCGAAGCGAGGCGGCCTGAACTTCGCGATCTTCGGCGCCGACTGGAGTGTGCCCAACGACGCGATCGCGTGGTGGGATACCTGGCTGCCTTCCATTGGAGCGCTCGCCGAGTCGAACCTGGCGATCAAGGAGCTGGTGGCGCTGAACTTCGACCGCCGCGGAGATAATCTCGCACCATGACCGCCTATCGCCTCAGCCGCCGCGCCGCGCTCGGCTTCGCTGCCGTGCCGCTCCTGCAGCCGCTCGCCCGGCCGGCGCGCGCACAGACGCTCGACAAGCTCACCTTCCAGACCGACTGGCGGGCCCAGGCCGAGCATGGCGGCTACTATCAGGCGGTCGCCGCCGGCCTCTACCGCAAGGCCGGCATCGAGTGCGATATCCGCCAGGGCGGACCGAGCCTGAATGTCGGCCAGCTGTTGCTGACAGGCCGTGTCGACATGACCATGTCGAACAGCTTCGAGGCCTTCACCTATGTGCGCGAGGACGCGCCCTTCTTCACCATCGCCTCGATCTTCCAGAAGGATCCGCAGGTCCTGATCGGCCATCCCGACACCGGCTTCAAAGGGTTCGAGGATTTGAAGAGCCGGACCCTGCTGATCGGCAGCGGCGGGCGGGTCACCTACTGGCCGTATCTGCGCAGGAAGTTCGGGCTGAAGGACGAGCAGCTGCGGCCCTATACCTTCAACATGGCGCCTTACCTCGCCGACAAGAACGTCGTGCAGCAGGGCTTCATTTCGTCGGAACCCTATTCGATCTCGCAGGCGATCGGCCGCATGCCGCCGTTCCTGCTGATCGCCGATGCAGGCTTCAGCGCCTACCAGACCACCATCGCGATCTCGCGCAAGCTGGCGACGGAGAAGCGCGATCTCATCCAGCGCTTCGTCGACGCAACGCTCGAGGGCTGGGCGCAGTATCTTAAAGGCGGGCCTGCCATCGAAGCCGCCAATGCGCTCATCAAGAAAGCCAACCCCGATCAGACCGACGACCGCATCCAGTACGCGATCAAGGTGATGGGCGAGCATGGCATCGTGATGTCGGGCGATGCGCTGCAGGGCGGCGTCGGTGCCATGAGCGATGCGCGCTGGCAGGGCTTCTATCAATCGATGGTCGACGTCGACGTGCTACCGAAGGGGCTCGACGTGGCGCGGGCCTACACGCTCGACTTTGTCAACAAAGGCATCGGTAAACCCGCGTAACCGGATTTAGGAGGACAATCATGTACCAGGTCAACGAAGAACATCAGATGCTGCGCGATCTCGTGAAGAAGTTCGTGCGCAACGAGCTGATGCCGCTCGAGAAGAACGTGCTCGAGCGCTTCGCCTCGGGCCAGCAGGCCTCGCTGTCCGACGACGAAAACGCCAAGCTCTTCAAGCAGTGCAAGGATCTCGGCCTCTGGGCGCTCGACGTGCCCGAGGAAGTCGGCGGCGCGAACCTGCCCGCAGTGGCGCTGGTCGGCGTCAACGAGGAACTGGGCTACACCTGCGTGCCGTTCACCTTCCCGCCCGACTCGCCCAACCTGCACATGCTGCTGGCGACCGCGAATCCGGAGCAGCGCAAGAAGTACCTCGAGCCCTACGCCGCCGGCGAGACCAGCTCGGCCATCGCCATCTCCGAACCTGGCGCGGGTGGCGACCCGGCCGGCATGAAGACCAAGGCGGTCAAGGACGGCAACGACTGGGTGATCAACGGCCGCAAGATCTGGATCAGCCGCATCGCCAAGGCCGACTTCACCATCGCCATGGCGGTTACCGATTCCAATCTCGGCTCGCGCGGTGGCATCACCGCCTTCCTGATCGACAAGGGCACGCCGGGCCTCGTCGTGGCGCGCGCCATCCCGATGCTTGCCGGCCAGCGCACCTACGAGGTCGTGTTCGAGGATTGCCGCGTGCCCGAGACGCAGGTGCTGGGCCGTATCGGCGCCGGCTTCGCGCCCATGCAGCTCCGCCTCACCGTGCGCCGCCTGCAGATGGGATCGTGGTGCATCGGCATGGCGCAGCGCGGCCTCGACATGCTGGTCGAGCACGCCGCTCAGCGCGTGACCTTCGGCGAGAAGCTGGCCGACCGCCAGGCCATCCAGTGGTGGGTGGCGGATGCGGCGATGAAGCTGCACGCCTGCCGCCTGATGGTGATGGACGCCGCCGTGAAGCAGGACGAGGGCCGCGACGTGCGCATGGAGGCCTCGATGATCAAGGTCTATGCGACCGAGATGGCGAGCGAGGTGCTCGACCATGCCCAGCAGGCGTTCGGCGCCATGGGCGTGACGCAGGAGCTGCCGCTGTCGATGATGGCGCAGAAGGTCCGCACCATGCGGGTCTATGAAGGTCCGTCGGAAGTGCACCGCATGGTCATCGCCCGCCGCATCTTCGGCGGCCGTTGACAGCGAGAGGCAGGCAGGCGGATCATTTCCGCCTGCCATTTGATCGAGGGAGCCGCCGCATGACCTATTCGCTCGACACGTTCGTGAAGGACGCGCAGTCCGCGCTCAAGACGCATGAAGGACCGGCCGGCCGCGAGCAGGTTCGCGTGCTGCTGGAGAAGCTCCTGGCCAACCCGTCCTTCGTCGACGAGGCCGTGGGACCTGCCGCGCCGATCGGCACGCGCAAGCTCTACGAGGACAAGGACCTGGGCTTCGTCGTGCTGGCGCACTGCAATCCCAAGCCGCACAAGAGCCCGCCGCACGATCACGGCGCGTCATGGGCGGTCTACGGCCAGGCCGTGAAGTACACGGACATGAGCGAGTACAAGCGTCTCGATGGCGGCAGGGACGCGGGCGACGCCAAGCTGGAACAGGTGAAGGCCTACCGCCTCGAGCCAGGCCATGCGGGCGTCTACGATGTCGGCGCCATCCATGCCATCGATTATCCCGACGGCAGCCGCTTCGTGAGGGTCACAGGTCGCGATCTCGACTACGTGCGCCGGCTCAAGTTCGACATGGCGGCCGGCAAGGCCATCACCATCGAAAGCGCCACGGCCGGCGCCAACTAGCGCGCCTGCTGGGCCGCCTCGGCCCGTTCCCGTCCACGCCGGCGCGGACGGTGGGCTTCGCCCCATTCCTCCATCGCGTCGAGGATGGGGCCGAGGCTCCAGCCCTTCTTCGTGAACGCATACTCGACGTGCGGCGGCACGGTGTCGTGCACCGTGCGCGACACGATTCCGTCCTGTTCCAGCGAGCGCAGCTGCAGGGTCAGCATGCGCTGCGTGATGCCGGGCACGAGGCGGCGCAGCTCGTTGAAGCGGCGCGGCTGGTCCTTGAGATAGAACAGGATGTTGAGCTTCCAGCGCCCGCCGATCACCTCGACGGTCGCCGCTACTGGACACCAGGGAGCCTTGATCTCGGCCATCGCGCGCCTCGTTACGTATCCATGACTGATACCTAGTATAAAAAATGTGCGTACTTATGAGAAGCGTACCGGGATGCTAGGGGCGAACTCACAACCAGGGAGTTCGCAATGTTCGTCATCATGGGAGCCACCGGTCAGGTCGGTGGCGCAGTGCTCGAGGCCCTGAAGCAGCGCGGTGTTGCCGTGCGCGCCCTGTCGCGCGATCCGGCGAAGGCACAGGGACTCGGCGTCGAAGTCGTGCACGGCGACGCGTCTGATACGGCGGCGCTCTCCGCCGCCTTCCGGGGCGCGGAGGCGGTCTTCGTGATGCAGGTACCGCCGACCCAGGCGAAGGACGTGCTGGCCGAGGCCAACGCCGCCTCGCGCTCGATCGCCGCCGCCGTGCGCTCGGCGCGCGTGCCGCATGTCGTGGCGCTCTCGTCGGTGGGGGCACATCTCTCCGAAGGCAACGGCATCGTGCAGGCGCTGCACGATTTCGAAGTCGCCCTTGCCGGCGCCGCACCGTCGATCGCCTTTGTGCGGCCGGGCGATTTCCTGGAGAACTGGGCGGCCGTGCTGCCGGCGGCACAGGAGGCGGGCGTGCTGCCGTCGGGCAAGCTGCCGCTCGAGGCCCGCAACGAGGCGGTGTCCGCGATCGATGTCGGCCGCACGGCGGCGGAGCTGCTGTTCGATCCGAAGCCGGGCACGCGCATCGTCAATGTCATGGGGCCGGCGCAATATTCCGCGCTCGATGCGGCGGAGGTCCTGTCGCGGCTGCTTGGCAAGGCTGTGACGGCCGTGCCGTCGTCGCGCGAGGAAACGGTGGCCGGCCTCGTGGCCGCCGGTCTGGGCGCCGATTACGCCGAAAAGCTCGCGGACCTCGACGAGGCGTTCAACGCCGGCCGTCTTGGCTTTCCGGCGGACAGCGGCGAGATGCGCCGCGGAACGGTGACTCTCGAAGACGTGCTGCGGCGTCTCGCAGGAGGCGCACAGTGATCGACAGCGCGATCTTCTACACGACTTTCGCCGCCGCCGTGGGCAGCGGGCTGGTCGCCGGCATCTTCTATGCCTTCTCGTCCTTTGTGATGGGCGCGCTCGGCCGCGTGCCGGCGGCGCACGGCATCGAGGCGATGCAGGCGATCAACATCGTGGTCATCAACCGCAGCTTCATGCTGGCTTTCTTCGGCACGGCGATCCTGTGCCTCGTGCTGCTGGCCGCGGCGTACCTGCGGTGGAGCGACGGCAGCGGCAAGCTGCTTCTGCTCGGCAGCCTGCTCTATCTCGTCGGCACGATCGGCGTGACGATGGTCTTCAACGTGCCGCTGAACAATGCACTGGCAGCGGCCAAGCCGGAGACGGCCGAGGCCGCGACCCTGTGGGCGTACTATCTCGAGCGCTGGACGATGTGGAACACGGTGCGGACGGTCGCGCCGACCGCCGCCATGATCCTGTTCGTTACGGCGCTCCGCTAGCCAAGCCGCGCGGCGGCGGTCTGGTTGGCTTCCAGGCGCTTCTGCAGCATGCCCTGGATTCGCTCCTTCAGCCGCGCGACGCGCTCCGGCCCGGCTTTCTCGGGGCTGCCCGAATCGAACGGCGGCTTGGGATCGTATTCGAGCGTGAGCTGGATCGACTTGGCGACCTCCTCGCCGGCCAGCTCGGCGGCGAGGCTTAGCCCGAAGTCGATGCCTGCCGTGACGCCGCCGCCCGATATGCGGTTGCGGTCACGCACCACGCGCTCAGCGACGGGGATCGCGCCGAACGCCGTCAGGAACTCGCGCGACGTCCAATGGCAGGCCGACTTGTAGCCCTTGAGAAGGCCCGCTGCGCCAAGCACCAGCGAACCCGTGCAGACCGAGGTGACGTAGCGCGCGCCTTCCGCCTGCTTGCGCAGGAAGGCGAGAGTCTCCTCATCGTTCATCAGTGCCACCTGCCCGCCGCCGCCCGGCACGCAGATCACGTCGAGCTGCGGGCAGTCGGCGAAGGTGGTGGTCGGCACGATCGAGAAGCCGGAATCGGTCGGGAGGGGATCGCGGCTCTTCCAGATCATGTGCAGCTTGGCGTTGGGCACGCGGCACAGGACCTGCGCGGGCCCGGTGGCGTCGAGCTGGGTGACGTCGGGAAAGATCAGGATGCCGATGTGGACGGTGTCAGCCATGGGAGTCTCCTCTGTTGGCCTGGACGTTAGGCGATCCGGCCTCTGGCAGAAATGACAAATGGTATATATTTTCTGCCAATGCCAAAGACACATCGGATCGCCATCCTCGCCTACGAAGGTTGCCAGCTCCTCGACGTCACCGGTCCGGCTGCCGTGTTCGGGGCGGCGAACGAGGGTCGCGAGCGACCAGTCTACGAAGTGAAGATCGTCTCGCCCGATGGCGGCGCGGTCGCCTCGAACTGCGGTGTCGCGCTGATGAGCCATCGCATCGGCGGTCGTTACGACACGCTGCTGGTCGCTGGCGGCTCGCGCGGCCTCAAGGCGGTGATGGCGCGCGAGGATGTTCGCCGATGGCTGTGCCGGGTGGCGCCGAAGACGAAGCGCTTCGGCTCGGTCTGCACCGGCGCCTTCGTGCTGGCGGCGGCAGGCCTGCTCGACGGCAAACGGGTGGCAACGCATTGGGCAAGCTGCGCGCGGCTCGCGGACAATTTCCCGGCGCTCACGGTCGATGCCGACGCGCTCTATGTCGTCGACGGCCAGGTCTGGACCTCGGCCGGCGTGACCACGGGCATCGATATGGCGCTGGCGCTGGTCGAGGCCGATCTCGGCGCGGCGACGGCCAACCTGATCGCGCGCCACTTCGTGCTCTATGCGCGCCGGCCCGGCTACCAGTCGCAGTTCAGTCCATTGCTGCAGGCGCAGACCGAGGTCGATGCGCCGTTCGCCCGGCTGATCGAGTGGATGCAGGCTCATCTCGATGAACCACTCGACGTGCCGGCGCTCGCGGCCCGTGCCGGCCTGTCGGAGCGCAGCTTCTATCGCAAGTTCGTCGAGGCGACCGGCAAGACGCCGGCGCATTTCGTCGAGGGGCTACGGCTCGATGCGGCGCGGACCCTGTTGGCCAAAGGCCTGCCGCTCAAGGCGATCGCGGGCCGTGTCGGCCTGCGCTCCTCGGCGCGGCTTGGTCAGGCCTTCGAGCGCCGCTTCGGCATGGCGCCGTCGCTGTTCCGCGAGATGCACGCGACGTCAGTGGCGTAGCCGCAGGCTGCTCAGGATCAGGGCGAAGAGGGCGAAGCCGGCGCCCAGCCAGAGCGCCGCCCGCGCGGCATCGGCGGCCCCACCGCCGGAGAAATCGAACAGGCCGAACACCAGGGCGACGAGCGCGGCGCCCATCGTCTGACCCAAGGTGCGGGCCGAGGCGATGATGCCGCCGGCGCTTCCGCTGCGGTCGCGTGGCACGGCGTTCATCATCAGCCGGTTGTTGGGCGAGGCGAAGATGCCGAAGCCCATGCCGCACAGGACCAGCCGCCAGACGATGTTGAAGGCCGAAGGGTCCGGCGGCAGCAGCGCGGTCAGGATCATGCCGGAGGCCATGCAGGTGAGGCCGATCGTGCCCAGCGCCCCCGCATGGTGGCGGTCGGCCAGCCGGCCGGCGATCGGCGCCACGCCCGCCAGAGCCAGCGGCCAGGCCGTCAGCAGCAGGCCGGTCGCGGTCGCGTCGCGGCCCAGCACGGTGTGGAAGAAGAAGGGCAGGCTGACGAAGGCGAGGCCCTGGGCGGCAAAGGTGCAGGTCGAGGCCGAGATCGACAGCGAGAAGATCGGCCGGCCGAACATGTCGATCGGCATCATCGGGTCGGCGAGCTTGCGCTGGCGCCAGACGAAGAGCGTGCCGAACACGGCCGCACCGACGAGCTCCGCCACGATCACCGGTACGGGATGGTTATGGCCGACACCGTCGATGCCGAAGATCAGCAGGCCGAAAGTGCCGCCGGACAGGACGGCCGAGAGCACGTCGAACGGCCGCTTGGCGTGGATCGTCACCGGCAGGAAGCGGCCGGCCAGGAAGAAGGAGAGGATGCCGAGTGGGATGTAGACCGCGAACAGGATCGGCCAGCTCGTGATGGCCAGCAGGGCGGCGCCGAGACTGGGACCGGCCGCCAGCGAAGTCGCCACGACGGTGGTGTTGAAACCGAGGCCGCGGCCCAGCGCAGCGCGCGGATAGATCGAGCGCACCAAAGCCGGTTGGATGGCCATGATGGCCGCACCGCCCAACCCCTGCAGCGTACGCGCCGTGATCAGCCAGGACAGGGTGGGTGCAGCCACGCAGCCGATCGAGGCCAGCGAGAAGACGACGAGGCCCCAGCGGTAGACGGTGCGGTAGCCCACGATGTCGCCCAGCGCCGCCACCGGCAACAGCATGACCATGAGCGCGATCTGGTAGGCGTTGACGATCCAGATCGAGCTCTCCGCCGTGATCGCGAGATCCTTCGCGATGTAGGGGAGTGCCAGGTTGGTCATGGAATTGCTGAGCACCGCCATCGACAGGCCGATGGTGATGGTCGCCACGGCCGCAAAGCGTCGCGGCCCCGACGGCATGCCGTCGGGGAGAGGGCCGGAAGTTGCTTCAGACATCTGTTACTGCGGGACCGTCAGTTCGTCGCCACCGATGGTCGTGCGCTGCATCAGGCGCTTGTACTTGACCGTGTCGTAGTACGTGGCGCGATGCAGGACGGCGCGATTGTCCCAGACGATCACGTCGCCCTCGCGCCAGGCGTGGGACAGCATGAACTCCGGCTGCTCGGCGCGCTGCGCCAGTTCCCAGAGGATCGCCTTCGAGATCGGCTCGGGCCAGTCGAGGATGCGGCCGGCATGGGCGCCGATATAGAGCGCGCGGCGGCCGTTGATCGGATTGTCGCGGAACATGCGCTGCTTGACCGGCGGCAGCTCCGACAGCGCCTTGGCGCTCAGGATGCCTTTCTGCACACGATCGCGCGAATGCGCCAGCGCATGCTCGGCGACCAGCGGCTGGACCGTGGCCTGCAGCGCGGGCGGCAGCGCGTCCCAGGCCGCGCGCATGTTCAGGAACTCGGTGTTGCCGCCCTCAGGTGGGCAAAGCCGCGCCGTCAGGATCGAGCACAGCGAGGGGATGCGCTTGAAGGAGGAGTCAGAGTGCCAGAAGTAGTTGGCCTTCTGGTAGATCATGCGCATGTCGTCCGGCGGGATGGGCTCGCCGGTCATGATGTCGAGGTTGGACTGGCGCTGGAACTTGGTGCCGGCCGCAGGATTGGAACTGAGCGTCGTCTCGAGCGGGCCGAAATTCTCGCTGAAGGCGATCTGCTTGTCGTCGTCCATCGCCTGGTCGCGGAACAGGAGCACGGAATGCTCCTCGAACGCGGCGCGGATCGGCCCGAACTCACGCGCCGAAAGAGGCCGCGTGATGTCGATGCCGGTGATCTCCGCGCCGAACAGCGGATGGAGCTTGCGGACTTCGATGCTGCCGGTGTTGCGCATGGCGTTGGCCCTCAGTCGATGATCGCCTGGTAGGTGAGCACCCGCAGCTCGCGGCGGATCGGATAGGTCGAGGAGGGCATGAGCTGCGTCAGCAGCACCACGGCCATGTCCTCGGCCGGATCGATCCAGAAGGCGGTCGAAGCGGCACCACCCCAGGCATATTCGCCCGGCGTGCCGGCGATATAAGCCTTGGCCGGGTCGATCATCACCGAGAAGCCCAGGCCGAAGCCGATGCCGGTATAGGTCGATTCCGAGAAGCGCGGCGTGCCCATGTCGGCCATGTCGCCCTTGAGGTGGTTCATCGTCATCAGCTCGACCGTCTTGCGGCCGAGCAGGCGCACGCCGTCGAGCTCGCCCTTGTTCAGCATGAACTTGGCAAAGCGCAGATAGTCGGAAGCCGTCGAGACGAGGCCGCCGCCGCCCGAGTTCACCTTGCGCGGTGCGAGGTAACGGCTCTTGCCCGGATCGTCGATCAGGTCGAGCTTGCCGCCCGCGCCGGCGGCGTAGTTCGCGGCGAAGCGATCATGCTTGGCGGCCGGCACGTGGAAGTCGGTGTCGACCATGCCGAGCGGGTCGATGACCTTTTCCTTCAGGTACTTCTCGAAGGGCTGGCCGGAGATCACCTCGACCAGATAGCCCAGCACGTCGGTCGAAACCGAGTAGTTCCAGGCCTTGCCCGGCTGGGCGATCAGCGGCAGCTGCGCCAGCCGCTCGACGACCTGCTTCAGGCTGCTGTCGGCGGTCTGGAAGTCGACACCGTCCTGCTTGGCGCGATAGGCGGCATCGACCGGGTTGCTCTCCATGAAGCCGTAGGTCAGGCCCGACGTGTGGGTGAGCAGGTCGCGGAAGTTGATCTCGCGCTCGGCCGGCGCCGTCTCGATCTTGCCGCGGCTACCGCCCGTCATGACCCGCGGATTGGCGAAGGCGGGGATGAACTTCGAGATCGGGTCATCGAGCTGAAAGCGGCCCTCTTCGTAGAGCATCATGATCGCCACCGAGGTGAGCGGCTTGGTCATGGAGTAGATGCGGAAGATCGTGTCGGCCCGCATCGGCTTGTTGCGGGCCAAGTCCGACTTGCCGACCACCTCGGCGAAGGCCAGCTCGCCCTTGCGCATGACGCAGGTGACCATGCCGGCCAGCTTCCCGCTGTCGACCCAGCCGTTCATCCAGGTGCGCACGCGGTCGAGCCGCGCTGCGGAAAGCCCGACCTGTTCGGGGGTAACGAGCGGCAGCGTGTCCATGGCGATCCTCCCTTGAGCCCCGCTAGACTAGCCCAGGACGACAGGGTTCAGACACGCAAAAGACGGGAGGGAGCAATGGCGAGATTGTGCGAGGGACGGGTTGCGATCGTGACGGGTGGCGCCCGCGGTGTCGGCCGCGAGCATTGCCTGATGCTGGCCGAGCATGGCGCCAAGGTGGTCGTGAACGACCTGGGCGGCGACCGGGCCGGCAAGGGCAACGACGTTGGTCCCGCCCAGCAGGTCGTGGACGAGATCAAGGCGATGGGCGGCGAGGCCGTGGCCAACGGCGACGACGTTTCCGACTGGAACGGCGCCAAGCACATGATCGACCAGGCGGTCGAGGCGTTCGGCAAGCTCGACGCCATCGTGCTGAACGCCGGCATCCTGCGCGACCGCATGCTCGTGAACATGAGCGAGGACGAGTGGGACGCCGTCATCAAGGTGCACCTGAAAGGCACCTTCGCGCCGGCTCGCCACGCGGCGGCCTACTGGCGTGACCAGGCCAAGCTGAAGGGTGGCCCGGTGGATGCGCGCATCATCACCACCACCTCGGTCTCGGGCATCTACGGCAATATCGGCCAGACCAACTACGGCGCCGCCAAGGCCGGCATCGCCTCCTTCACCGTCATCGCCGCGCGCGAGCTCGGCCGCTACGGCGTCACGGTGAACTCGATCTCGCCGTCGGCTTTCACACGCATGACCGAGGACCTGCGCGAGTACACGGAAGAGGACAAGAAGCGCCGCGACCCGAAGTGGATCGCCCCGGTCGCGACCTGGCTGGTAAGCGAGGACAGCCGTGAGGTGACAGGTCGCGTGTTCCAGGCCGGAAACGGCATTTTCGCCGTCGCCGAGGGCTGGCATAAGGGCCCGACGGTCGACCAGATCATGGATCCGGTGCAGGCCGGCAAGGTGCTGGGCGAGATCGCGAAGAAGGCGCGCAAGAACGCCGGGATGAACGGTCTCGATCTGGACTGAGATAAACAGGGAAGAAGGAAAAACACATGAAGACGATCAATCGCCGCACGGCGCTCGCGGCAACCGCCGCCGCTGCCCTGATGCCGGCGGGCGCCACGCGCGCCCAGGCCTGGCCCAACAAGCCGATCCGCTGGGTCGTGCCCTACACGGCCGGCGGCCTCACCGACGTGACGACGCGGCTCACGCTGGAGAAGATGAATGTCGGCCAGACTTTCGTGGTCGACAACAAGCCGGGCGCCAATTCGCTGATCGGGGCCGAGATCGTCGCGAACGCCGCGCCCGACGGCTACACCTTCCTGACGGTGATCGCCGCCCATGCCGCGAACAAGACGCTCTATGCCGGTAAGCTGAAGTTCGATCCGGTGACGGGCTTTGCGCCGGTGTCGCTGGTCGGCGTCGCGCCGCTCATCATCTGCGTCACCAATGATTTGCCGGTAAAGAACGTGGGCGAGCTGATCGCCTACGCCAAGGCGAACCCGGGCAAGCTGTCGTTCGGCTCGTCGGGTGTCGGCGCCGCCGCGCATCTCACCAGCGAGCTGATGAAGCAGGTGACCGGCATCAAGATGGAGCACGTCCCCTACAAAGGCACGGCGCCGGCGCTGGCCGACCTCGCCTCGGGCAACATTCAGGTGCTGATCGATGCGCCGATTGGCGTGATGACGCAGGTTCGCGCCGGCAAGATCCGCGCGCTCGCCATGCTGTCGAAGGACCGCGTGCCGGGTGTCGAGGAAGTGCCGACAATCGTCGAGGCGGGCGGTCCGCTGATCGAATCGTCGACCTGGGTGATGTTCCTGGCGCCAGCCGGCACGCCGAAGGAGATCGTCGACAAGATGTCGGCCGAAGTTTCCAGGGCGGTGAAGGACGAGGCGCTGCGCAAGCGCCTGGCCGAGCAGGCCGTGATCCCGGTCGGTGCGACGCCGGCGGACACGGCCAAGTTCCTGCAAAACGAGATCGACAAGTGGGAGAAGGTGATCACCACCGCCGGCGTCAAGCCGGACGCCTGATCCCGCCTTCCGAAGTTGAAAGCAACGGCGCCGGCAAAACCGGCGCCGTTGTCGTTTCTTCAGTCCGCGGCGAAGCAGTAGAGCAGGCCGGCGCCGCCCGTCGTTATCAGAGCCGGCAGGTCGCAACCGCGCGACGGGTGCGATGTGCTCCACGACTTCGACGGCGCATCGTCGCGCAGGCCCATGCGATCGGTATGCCCGACCATGGCGCTGCCTTCGCCGTTCTTCGTCCAGTTGCCGCACGTCATGTCCTTGTCCGGCGGGAAGGCGGTGCCATCGGCTTGCGTGCCGGTCAGGATGTCGTGCTGGTTGACCGTGTAGATCCGGCTCGGGATCAGCTTGCCGGTTTCGGCGACGCTGGTCTCGGCGGTGAGCTTGTTGTTGGCCGAGTGGAGGTCCTCGACACTGGCCGCGATCTGCACGCCGTTGGCGTTCGCCCAAGGGCCTTTGCCGATGCGGTCCTTCGCGTTGACGGCGGTCGCGCCGCCGACCGCCTGCGTGCTGAGATAGGCGCGCCAGGTCTTGCCGCCGGCGCCGGCCTTCGCCGCGAGCGTCTGGCAATGCCGGTCGGCGCCCTCAAGTCCGCCAAAGTTGGCGCCCTGGGGACCACCCACGCTGGTGATGAAGAACGTCATGTTGGGGAACTGGGGCGGCGTCTGCTGGGCCTGCGACGACGTGGCCGAAACGGCCACGGCAAGCAGCGCCGCGGCCATCGCCGCGGGCCTCGATAGGATGGTCATGTCGTTTTCTCCCTGTATTTTCAGCAATTCGGCAGCTTCATCGTCGCCTTCAGGGCGTGTGAGGCCCAGTCAATTTCTCGTGGGCTGCAGTTGCAAAAAACGTGATGCCGACAGTGTCTGTGCAGCCTCAGCGCTTTACTCGCTTCGTGCCGTGTCGTTTCCTCTCTCCATGGTTTCGACCCTGAGCCTCGCGAACGGCCTGACGCTTCTGTTCGCTGCCCTTTGCCTCTGGACGATGGCCGCGCAGTCGCGTGGCGGCATCACGACACTGGGGCGTGTGGCCTTGCCGGGGGGCTTCGCGGTGCTGGCCACGCTGATGCTGCTCGCCGGCGTGTTCGAGGCGAGCTTCCTCTTCGACATCCTCTGGGTTGCGGCGTTTGCGGTGGGCTCGGTGATCGGTCGCATCCGCGGATGGATGTTGACCGTCCAGTCGAACAAGGAAGCCGGTCTTGTGTCGTTGCCGGCGACAGTCGACGGTCTTGTCGTGGCGCTCATTCTCGCCGCGCTGTCCGTCATCGACTTCACGTCTGCAATGATGGGCGAGGCCCTGATCGAGCCGGGTTACATCGCAGCCGCCAGCGCGCTCTGCGCCGGCTTCCTCGGCTACCGGGTTCTTGTCATCGCGCTGCGCGTCGTTCGCCCGACACCGCCCAACAAGATGTCACGCGCCGTCTGACGGCGCGCCCCTTCACAAACCCTTCAGCGTCTCGATCACGCGCGGCTGCGGCCACGTCCAGCCGCTCACACTCTCGTAGGCACGCATCGCCTGCAGCACGGTCGCGTCGGCGCGCGGCGCACCGATGATCTGCAACCCGACCGGCAGCCCGGCCCTGGTCAGTCCCGCGGGCATCGACGCGGCGGGTTGGCCGGTGAGGTTGCAGGGCAGGGTGTAGGGCGCGCCCTTGGTCCAGCGCGGGAAGGAATCCGAATTGTAGAGTGTCTCCACCGGCGGTCCGGCCGTCGGCGTGACGGGCGCGAGCAACAGATCGTAATCGCGATGCCAGAGCGCGAGATCGCGCGCGAGTTTGCTCTTGGCCTCGAAAGCCTTGGCATAGTCGGCGAGCGTGATCGAGAGGCCCTTCTCGGCAAGCGCGCGCATGCCGGGATCGAGCTTGTCGTGAAGCTGCGTCGGGATCTGGCGGAAGCGGGTCGCGAAGCTGCCGATCCACAGCGGCTCGAAATGCTGCTGCAGCGGCTCGAACATCGGACCGACATCCTCGACATGGGCGCCGAGCTCCTCGAAGCGCTTCGCCGCCGCGGCGACGAGCTCGCGCACTTCCGGATCGGCCTTCACATGGCCGAGGTCCAGGCTGAGGCCGATCTTCCAGCCGCGCACGCCGCCCTCGAGCCCGACCGTGTAGTCGCGGCCCTCGGCCGGCAGCGAACGCCAGTCGCGCGGATCGGGGCCGGCGGTGAGATTCAACGCCATCGCACTGTCGAGCACCGTGCGCGCCAGCACGCCCTGGCTGATGACGTCGGCGAAGGGCGCATCGGCGGGGGACTGCGGGATGCGTCCGTAGGAGGGCTTCAGTCCGACGAGGCCGGTATGGGCCGCCGGGATGCGGATCGAGCCGCCGCCGTCATTGCCATGGTTGAACGGATTGACGCCTGCCGCGGTGAGCGCCGAGGCGCCGCCGGAGGAGCCGCCGGGCGAGTGTGCGAGGTTCCAGGGATTGCGCGTCGTGCCGTGCAGCGGCGAGTCGGTGAGGGCCTTCCAGCCGAATTCCGGGGTCGTCGTCTTGCCGAGAATAATCATGCCCCCGGCAAGGAACCTGTCGACGACTGCAGCGTTGTCGTGTGCCGGAGTCTCATCCGTCGAGTGAGATCCGAGCCGTGTCGGCCAGCCTTTTACGTTCGTCGTGTCCTTGATCGTGGTCGGAATACCGTCGAACGGTGAAAGTGGACGGCCCTCGTGCCAGCGGGATTCTGAAGCTTTTGCAGCGGCTTGCGCGCCTTCGGCATCAATCAGTACCAACGCGTTGAGATGAGGTTGCAGCGTCGATGCACGCTTCAGCATGGCGTGGACGATGTCGACGGGGGAGACCTCACCTCGCGCCAGAAGTTTTGAGAGTTCCGCTGCGGAAAGCCAGTCGAATGCAGAGTCAGACATGCGCAATTGGTCGGTTCTCGACGAAGGTTTGATGTTTCAAAGTGTGTGGGAAGCCTGAGTGTCGACTCTGATTTCTCTTAAGTCGAGAGCGTATTGGAGAGAATTGCGATGGAAACCGTTACTGCACTTGTCGCCGCCGGCGCCGCCTTCGGACTGAGCCATCTCATCGGCCGGTCATTGACCGCTTCCTTTCTCATGGTCGCTCTGGGCGGCGTGCTCGCGGGTGTCAGTTTCGCGGTTCTCTTCTTCGTGTCGACCGTGACGGTCGGCCACTTCATGCCGCATATGTTCGAGCCCTGGCTGCTCGGCGTGCACTTCATCGGGTTGATGGTCATGGCGCCACTCGGTGGTGCCACCATCGCGGTCCTCACCCATCGGCACGTCGAGCGTGTCGACGCCGCCCGCCTGCCGTTCTAGGCGCGAAACGGGCGTCTTTCCCGCAACCGCCTTGCGACGCTAATCTCCCCGTCAAACAGGGGAGGGCAGTGAATGGTCGAAGTGAAGCTCGGTGCCGGCACGGCCGTGCGCATCGAAGAGAGCTACGAACCGAACTTCGACGCCAAAGCCTTCTTTCCCGACTGGGATCCCGCCGTTGTCGAGCGTCATCGCGACTGGCTCGTACCGTCGCACTACGACGAAGCCTCTTCCTTCCTGAAGCTGAGCGTCCATAGCTGGCTGCTGAAGGTCGGCGCCAAGACCATCCTCATCGACACCTGTGTCGGCAATCACAAGCCGCGCCCCCATCGCCCGAAGTGGCACCTGATGGAGACGAAGTATCTCGAGCGGCTGAAGGCGGCCGGCGTCGAGCCCGACCAGATCGACATGGTGATGTGCACGCACCTTCATGTGGACCATGTCGGCTGGAACACCCGACTCGAGAACGGCCAGTGGGTGCCGACCTTCAGGAACGCGAAGTACGTGTTCAGCCGCGCCGACTACGATCACTACCTGAAGCTCGACAGCGATCCGGCGACCGGCCCGGTCAATGCAGGCTCCTTCCGCGATTCGGTGCTGCCGGTGGTCGAGGCGGGGCTCACGCAGATGGTCGATGGCGCGGCCCAGCTCGACGAGAATCTCGCGGTCGAGCCGGCGCCGGGACATACGCCGGGCACGATCGCCATCAAGTTCGAATCGCGCGGCGAGAAGGCGCTGTTCTGCGGCGACATCCTGCACCATGCGCTGCAGGTCTATCATCCCGAGTGGAACAGCTTCGCCTGCGCCGACAGCGTTGGGGCGCGCAAGAGCCGGCGCGCAGCACTGGAACATTGCGCCGGCAGCGGCGCGCGGCTGATGCCCTGCCATTTCGGGGCGCCGTTCAGTTGCCACATCGATCACAAGGACGATGGGTTCGTGCCGCGCTTCGGCGGGCAATTCTAGGGAGAGAGACGATGATCTATGAAATGCGGGTCTACAGGTGCGTGCCGGGTCGTCTGCCGGCACTGCTCAATCGCTTCAACACCATCACGCTCAAGATCTGGGAGCGGCACGGCATCAAGCAGGCCGGCTTCTTCACCACCCTGATCGGCGAGTCGAACCAGGAGCTGACCTACTTCCTGGCCTGGGAGTCGCTGGCCGACCGTGAGAAGAAGTGGAACGCCTTCGCCGCCGATCCGGAATGGCTGGCCAAGCGCGCCGAGACCGAGAAGGACGGCGCCATCGTCGAAAACGTGTCGGTGCAGATGCTGACGCCGACGGCCTTCTCGTCGGTCCAGTAGGAATCACTCCGCCTTGAGGCCCGCTTCCTTCGCGAGGCGGGCCCATTTGGCGAAGTCCTCGGCCACATAGGCCGCGAATTCGGCGGGCGATCCGAATTGCGGATCGGCGCCGAGTTCGACGAACTTTCGCGCGACATCGGGCGAGCGGATCGTAGCGTCGACGGCCGCGTGCAGGCGCTCGACCAGCGCCTTCGGTGCGCCGGCGGGCAGGAACACACCATAGGAGATCGCGGCTTCGTAGCCGGGCAGCCCCGACTCAGCGATGGTGGGAATGTCTGGCGCCGCGGCCGAGCGTTCGAGGCTGGTCTGTCCCAGGGCGCGCATCTTGCCGGCCCTGGCATGCGGCAATGCTGTCGAGAGCCCGCCGAAATAGAGATCGACCTGGCCCGCCATGAGATCGGCCATCGCCGGTCCGCCGCCCTTGTAGGGCACGTGCACGATGTCGAGCTTACCCATCGCCTTGAAGAGTTCGAGCGCCAGGTGGGTCGCGCCGCCGGCACCGGCCGAGGCGCCATTCAGCTTGCCGGGACGCGCACGGACAAGCGCCAGCAACTCGGCCACGGTCCTCGCCGGCAGGTCGGGACGAACGACGAGCAGCATCGGATTGATGCCGACCGCCGCCACGGCGACGAAGTCGGTCCGGATATCGTATGGCATGTTGCGGTTGAGCGCGGGCGCGACCGTCGTCGAGCCGTTGGACGCCAGCATGAATACGGAGCCGTCGGGTGGGCTCTTGGCGGTGAAGCTCGCCGCGATCTCGCCATTGGCGCCCGCCTTGTTCTCGACCACGACGGCGCGGCCCAGCCGCTCGCCGATGCCGGGCGCGATCAGGCGCGTCAGGAGATCGTTGGGGCCGCCCGGCGGGAAGCCCACGATGAAGCGCAGCGGCCGATCTGGAAAATCCGGAGACTGGGCGCGCGCCGACGCCAGCGGCAAGGCAGCAAGGCCGGCAAGGACACCGCGGCGAAGGGGCTTGCTCATCCGCGAATTATGCTAGGCTTTTTGCAACACAGGGAGGAAACAAATATGCAACGCAGGACATTCATTGGCGCCGGCGCAACGGCGCTGGTCGGTTCGCTGGCCGGTTGGCCGGCAATGGCGCAGATCAGCGGCGATGTGCGCTTTCTCTGCGGCTTCGCGCCGGGCGGCACCGCCGACCTTCTGTGCCGTATCCTGGCGGAAGCGGCGACATCGGAGGTCGGCCAGAAGGTGATCGTCGACACCAAGACCGGTGCCAGCGGCTTCATCGCCAACGAGGCCTTGGCCCTCGCACCGCCCGACGGCCGCACGATCGGCCTTGCCGCGATGGCCGCGCTCTGCGTCGGCCCCGTGATGCCGGGGCAGAAGCTTCCCATCAATGTCGATACCGACATGACGCCGATCGCCAACATCGCCGGCGTCACCAACATGCTGGTCGTCGGCAAGCACATGAAGTACCGGACCATTCCGGAGATCATCGACTTCGCGAAAGCCAATCCCGACAAGCTCACCTATGCCTCGGCGGGCAACGGCACGTCGCAGCATCTCGCGGCCGAACTCTTCAAGAAGATGGCCGGCATCAAGATCGTGCATGTGCCCTATCGCGGTGGCGCGCCGGCGATCCAGGACATGATCTCGGGCAATTGCGACATGATGTTCGGCAACATGCCGGAGTTCCTGGGCCAGATTAACGGTGGCGGCCTGATCCCGGTCGCCTTCGGCTCACCCAAGCCTTCGCCGCTCTTTCCCAACCTGCCGCTGATCTCGAAGTTCCTGCCGGGCTTCGAGGTGGTGAACTGGTTCGGTGTGTTCGGCCCGAAGGCCATGCCGGCCAACCTGGTCGACTACTGGAACAAGGCGCTGCGCGGCGCCGTGGCCAAGCCCGACGTCCAGAAGCGCTTCGTCGAGAACGGCATGGACACGATCATCGGGTCACCCGCCGAGTTCAAGGCGACGATCATGGCCGATCGCAAGAAGTGGCAGGAGGTCATCGAGGCCGCGGGCATGCGCGCCGACTGATGCCTCTCGCGCACACCGCACACGGAACGCTCCACTACGACGTCGTCGACCAGGTGGCGCCGTGGCGGCCGGAACGTCTGCCGATCCTGTTCCATCACGGGATCGGCGCCAGCGCCGGGATCTGGATGGGCTGGCAGCCGGCGCTGGCCGATTCTTATCGGCTCGTCACCTTCGACATGCGCGGCTACGGCCGTTCGAACATTCCGGCCGAGGATTTCAGGTGGTCGCTCGACCTGCTGGTCGACGACCTGTTCGCCGTGGCGGATGCGGCCGGGCTGAGTCGCTTTCATCTCGTGGGTGAATCGATCGGCGGCACGATCGCGATGGCGGCGGTGCTCGCCCGGCCCGAAAGGATCGCCACGCTCACGGTCAGCAACGGCGCGCATCTCGGTGCTTCGATCCAGCGGGCCGATGCGTGGCGGCGGCAACTGGATGAAGGCGGCTCGAAGGGCTGGTCCGACGCTTTCCTGCGCGACCGTTTCCATGACGGTGCGCTCTCGCCCGAGCGGCTGGCCTGGTTCGCGGCCGAGCAGGAAAAGTGGTCGCGCGCCTCCATCCTGAATGCACTCGGCGTGCTGATCGGCACCGATCTCGCGCCGCGGCTGGCAGACATCAAGTGTCCGACCCTGATTCTTCATCCCGACGGCAGCCCGTTCATCCCGGTCGGCATCGTGGCCGAGCTGTTCAAGGGTCTGTCCGATGCCGAGTTGAATGTCTTCGGCCGGTCACGTCATGGGTTGCCATTCTCGCACGCTGTGCAATGCGCGCAGGCCTTAAGGTCTTTCCTCGACTCCCGCAGAGCGGACTGATAATCAAGTTGTCAGACAACTAAGAAGTACGAGGGAACAATGAGACGGATTCTGGCTGGCGCTGCGGCGCTCGCGATCGCCTTTTCGGCGGCTCCGGGCTTTGCCCAGGAGAAGCTCAACGTCTGGTGGGTGAAGGGCTTCTACAAGTCCGAGGACGACGCGCTGTTCGCCGCGATCAAGAAGTTCGAGGCCAAGACCGGCGTGAAGGTCGACCTGTCGCAGTACGCCGTGCAGGACATGATCCCCAAGACCGTCGCTGCCCTCGATTCCGGCTCGCCGCCCGACATCGCCTATTCCGACACGTACGACGTCCAGGTCGCGGGCAAGTGGGCCTATGACGGCAAGCTCGAGGATATCTCCGACGTCATCGAGCCGATGAAGGACCGCTTCGCGCCGGTCACCATCGAGACGGCGTACCTCTACAACGACAAGGCCAAGAAGAAGGCCTTCTACGGCTTCGTCCTGAAGCAGCAGACGCTGCACATTCAGTACTGGAAGGACATGCTGGCGACGGCCGGCTTCAAGGAGAACGACATTCCCGGCACCTGGAAGGAATACTGGTCCTTCTGGTGCGACAAGGTCCAGCCGGCCTATCGCAAGGCCACCAGCAGCCGCGTCTACGGCATCGGCAGCCCGATGGGCGTCGAATCGACCGACTCGTTCCAGTCGTTCCTGAGCTGGGTCGATGCCTACAACGTCAAACTGGTCGACGATTCCGGCAAGCTGCTGGTCGACGATCCGAAGGTGCGCGAGGGGCTGATCGCCGCGCTGCGCGACTACACCGACATCTACACCAAGGGCTGCTCGCCGCCCTCGTCGACGACCTGGAAGGATCCGGACAACAACGTCGCCTTCCACAATCGCACGACGATCATGACGCACAACTACACGATCTCGATCGCCGCCAAGTGGCTCGACGACGCCAACAACGAGCAGCTCACGCCCGAGCAGCGCGCCGCCGGCCGCAAGGCCTATGACGAGCTGATCGCGACGGCCGGCTTCCCCAAGAAGCCCGACGGCACGCAGATGGTCTATCGCACGGCGGTGAAGGTCGGCGTGATCTTCCAGGACTCCAAGAACAAGCCGCGCGCGCGCGAGTTCCTGAAGTTCCTGCTCGAGGAAGAGAACCTCCGCCCCTATGTCGAGGGTGCGCTCGGCCGCTGGTTCCCGGTGACCAAGGCCAGCCAGGAGAGCCCGTTCTGGCAGGCCGACAAGCATCGCAAGGCCGTGTACGACCAGTTCAAGGCCGGCACGCTGCCGTTCGAGTTCACCAAGAACTACAAGTTCACCATCCTCAACAACGAGAATGTGTGGGCCAAGGCGATGAACCGCGTGGTCAGCGAGAAGGTCTCCGTCGAGAAGGCGGTGGACGAGCTGATCGCGCGCATCAAGGAAGTGGCCAAGTAGGCCTTCGTTCGTAAGCCTGCTTCCGCGAGTACGCGTATGACGGCGACCACCATCCAAGCGGCGGCCCGCCGGGAGAGATCCCGATGGGCCGGTTTCGGCCTGTCGGAGCGGCAGGCCTGGAGCCTGCTGTTTGTCGCGCCCTATGTAGCGATCTTCATCGGTTTCGTGCTGTTCCCGGTCGGCTACAGCTTCTGGCTGGCGCGCAGCCCGCAGCTCTACGTCGAGCTGGCGGCAGATCCGATCTTCCTCCGGACCGTCATCAACACCTTCATCTTCCTGGTCGTCGCCATCAACGTGAAGATGGCGCTGGCGCTGTTCCTGTCCGGCTTCTTCCTGCAGAAGCGCTGGTGGGTGAAGGTCCTCGCCGTGCTGTTCGTGCTGCCCTGGGCGGTGCCATCGATCCCGACCATCCTGTCGGTGCGCTTCATGCTCAATCCGGAGTGGGGCGTCATCAACCAGCTTATCTTCAGCCTGACCGCCGAGGACGGGCCGAACTGGCTGAACGATCCCGCGCTGGCGCTCACCTTCTCCATGCTGGTGCACATCTGGAAGTCGCTGCCCTTCTGGACCCTGATCCTGCTGGCCGGCCGGCTGGGCATTCCGGGCGAGCTCTACGAAGCCGCCTCGGTTGACGGGGCGGGGGCGTGGCATCGCTTCCGCTACATCACCTGGCCGTCGATGAGCACGCTCTACGTTACCTGCACGCTTCTTTCGATGATCTTCACAGTGGGCGACTTCAACAGCGTCTACCTGCTGACCGGCGGCGGGCCGGCGGACCTGACGCATGTGTTGGCCACGCTCGGCATCCGCTACCTGCGGCTCGACCAGGTCGGCCTCGCGATGGCGTCGATCGTCTGCGCGCTGCCGCTGATCCTGCCGCTGGTCTATTTCATGATGAAGCGGCTGTCGCGATGAGCCCGCGCCGCCTGCTGCGCAACATCGGCTTCGAGACCGGGCTGCTGCTGATCGGCATCCCGGTGCTGTTGTGGACGCTGATTCCCATCTACCACATGTTCCTGTTCGCGATTTCGCCCAAGGATGCGGCCTTCTCGGGCCAGCTCTGGCCGACCAACCCGACCCTGCGCAACTTCGAGACGGTGCTCAGCCAGAAGCACCATTTCCTCAATCACTTCTGGCTGCAGATGTTCAATTCGCTGATCATCTCGATCGGCACGGCGGCGATCACCTTGTTCGTCGCGACGGCGGCGGCCTTTGCCATCAGCCGGCTGCGCATGAAGGGCGGCCGTATGGTGATGAACCTGGCGCTGCTGACCTATTTCATCCCGGCCGCGTTCCTGGCCGTGCCCATGTACAAGACCATGGGCATGTACGGGCTGCTGAACAACGACTGGGCGCTGGTCCTGGCCATGGCGACCATCGCCTCGCCCTATGCGATCTGGATCCTGCGACAGGCCTCGGACAAGCTGCCGGTCGAGCTCGACGAGGCCGCCATGATCGACGGCGCCTCGCCGTTCCAGCTCTTCCGCATGATCTACCTGCCGCTGATGGTGCCGTCGCTGATCGCCGTCGGCACCTATGCGCTGCTGCTGGCGTGGAACGAGTATCTCTACGCGTTCCTGCTGCTCTCCAAGAACACGGCGATCACCCTGCCGGTGGCGCTGGGCAACTTCCTCTCGGCCGACGATTCGCCGTGGGAGCTGCTGATGACGGCGGGCTTCCTCTACGCGCTGCCGCCGGCGGCGATCTACTACGCCTTCCGCCGGTACATGTCGTCGGGGCTGACGGCCGGCGCCGTGAAGGGGTAGACTGAGGCCCTGAGGCTGCACGCCTCGCGTAGGGAAGTCATGCGTATATTGGCAGCTTTGTTGCTGTGTCTGGTTGGATTGTCGGCATCGACATCGGCAATCCGCACGACAGCCGAGCCGTTGCCGCACGACGCTTATGTCTGGCAGCGCCTCTGGACACCCGCCGTGACCGCCGCTGCCGCGCAATCTGCCGATCTCATTCGGAGCTGGCGGATCCTCCTCGCCGAGGGCGACAAGTCGGGCCGCTGGACGACGGTCGCTGTGCCGTGGAGCGACGTTCTCGCGACCGGCCGTCCCGTGGTCGGGGTGATCCGGATCGATGGGCGCCTCGACGAAGATCGCATGACGATGCTGCTCGACCGGGTCGTCGCGACGGTATCGGCGCCTAAGACCCTGCAGTCGATCACCGGCGTCGAGATCGATTACGACTGCCCGACGTCCAAGCTTGCCACCTACACGAAGTTTCTCGCCGCCCTGCGGGCGCGGCTTCCGTCATCGATCGCGCTCTCGATCACGGCGTTGCCGACCTGGCTGTCGTCTTCCGCGCTGGGAAGTTTGGCGACCGACCTGGACGAAGTGGTCCTGCAGGTCCATGCCGTCGACGATCCGCGTCGCGGCCTGTTCGATCCCGACCAGGCCGAGCGCTGGGTGCGGGAGTTCGGCCGGCGCATCGGCCGGCCGTTCCGGGTGGCGTTGCCGGCCTATGACGTGCGCGTGACGTGGCGCAGTGACGGCCGGCTGGCCAATGTCGAAAGCGAAGTCCCGCTGCTGTCGGGGCCGGGCGGCGAACTGCTGAACGCCCGGCCCGATTCAGTCCTGGGTCTCTTGCACGCCTTGCAGCGATCAGCGCCGGCAGGATTGATCGGCGTCGTCTGGTTCCGGTTGCCGACCGAGGCCGACACCCGCGCGTGGAGCCTCGAGACATGGCGCGCCGTCGTCACCGACCGGCTCGCTCCTGCACGAGTAAGCGCCGCTCTGGTCCCGGCGGAGCAGCCGGATCTGTGGAACGTGGTGCTGTCCAACGACGGCACGGTGGACGCGACACTGCCTGCGCAGGTTCACCTCGATCCGGCCTGCCAGGCGGCCGACGGCGCAAACGGATTCAGGTTGGTGGCCGAAGGGCAGGCCGATCATCGCGTGCTGGAGAGCAACGGCAACGGCCGGCTTCGGGCACAGGCCAAACGCACCATCGGATGGGCACGCTGCGTGCAGCCCGGAAGGCAATTGAATGTCGTCAACTAGACTTGGATTCTTCGGCCTCGCGATCGTCGCCAGCATCGGCGTCGCCCTTGCCTGCGGTCCCAACTTTCCCTGGCAGCTCTTCGACGACCGCGCCGAAACGGTGAGCGCGCCGGTCGGCCTCAGCTTCGCTTTCGAGATCAAGCGCCTGGCGCCCGCACCGTCCGACAAGCTCGTGGCCGTGGAACCGGAAGACACCTATAGCCCCAACCCGGAGCCGGAGGTCGTCATTGCCGAGCGCGAGGAAGCGCAGTCCGGTGCATGGGCCTTGATCCTGCCCGGCGGCGTGACCCTCTCGACCGAGCGGCTGCTTGAGAAACTGGAGGCGGCACGCAAGGCGGAAGACGGCAAGGCAGCGTTGATCGCGGGCGAGGGGCTTCCGGTCGCAGTGCTCGACTACATCGCCGGTGCGATCGAGTTCCATGCCGGCCGCCTCGACACGGCGACGCAATACTTCGAAGCGATCGATCGCCTGCCGCCGGCGCTACGGCGGATCCGCACGGTTGCTGCCGCCTACATGCTGGGCCGCATCCAGCAGCTCAACGGCGAGTTCGATGCGGCGCGCAAGTCGTTCCAGGCGGTGCGCGCCCGTGCGCAGGCCGGGGCGCCGGATCCCATGGGGCTCGCTGTCGCAAGTCTCGGCGAGGAGGCGCGAGGCGACCTCGTTGAAGTGGGTCTGCAGGACGTTCCCTGGAACGTCCTGCCGTCGGGTATCGATTATGCGAGAGCCAGAACCCTGATCGGGCGTGCCGTGCGTCTCTATGTCGAGCAGGCGGCATACGGATCGAAGGTCGCGCTGCTGTCCTTGCGCGAAGTGGCGGGCCTGCTGGTGGCCGACAGCGACGCGCTCGACCGCGCCATCGCCGATCCATTGGTGCGGCAGTTGCTGGTCGCCTATGTGGTCGCGCGCGATGGCCAGTCGATCTACGCCGATTCCGTCGCCGGTCCGAAAGATCAGGTCGTAACGGCAGTGATCAATGCCGTTCTCACGGAGCCCGATCCCGATGCCGGAGACGATCTCGACCGATTGGCCGCCCTGGCCTACCAGGCGGCGCGCTACGACGTGGCGGAGAAGCTGACGGCGACGACGAAGCGCCCCCTCGGTCTCTGGATACGCGCCAAGCTCGCCCTTCGGCGCAACGATCGCGCAGCTGCGGTGCGGGACTGGACGGCAGCCCTCAATGCGACAGTCGGTGCCGGCAACGCCGCCACGCTGGATGATGCGGCCAAAACCCGCCTTCGGGGCGAGACGACCGTGATGACCGTAAGCGACGGCCGTTACGGCGACTCGCTGCGGCTGCTGTTTCCGGTGGCGCGTACCTATTGGGGCGATGTCGCTTACATCGCCGAGCGCGTGCTGACGACCGACGAGTTGAAGGCCTTCGTCGATGGATTACCGGAGTTCGACAAGCCTTCGCAGCCGGACGACGGCTACGCGATCACATCGAGGCCGATCGCTTCCTTGCGCGACCTGCTGGCGCGACGGCTCGTTCGCGACGGGCGCCGGCAGGAGGCGCAGTCCTACTTTTCGACGACGCCCACGGAATATGCGCCGGATTCGCCGTCACCTTCAGTCGAGGCGCGCGCCTATGCCGAGGCGATTACGGCGGCCCAGCCATCGTGGCCCTGGCAGAGGGTCTCGCGGGCCGAAGCGCTCTTCACGGCGGCGATGCTTGCGCGAAAGCAGGGCATGGAGATCATGGGAACCGAAGGCCCGCCCGACGAGGCGGCGCTCGGCGGCAACTTCGAATCCGGCGTGGGGCAGACCAGCCCGGTGCCCGACCGGCAGCGTTCGCCGGAAGAGGGGATGCCCATGCCCTATGACAGCAAGAGCCTGCTGGGTCCGGACGAGGAGCGTCGCTTTGCATCGAGCGCGCCGAAGCCCGATGTCCGCTTCCACTATAGACTGATCGCGTCCGACCATGCGGTTGCCGCGGCCGACCTCCTGCCGGAGCGATCGCAGGCTTATGCGGCCGCTCTCTGCTGGGCGGCACGGTACGCCAAGGACGGCAACGACCTGCCGCGCACCGAGAAGATCTACCGCCGCTATGTCGCCACTGGCGCCTATCAGCCGTGGGCGAAGAGCTTCGGCGGCACCTGTCCTGCACCTGACTTCGAGGCGGCGCGAACCTTCTGGCCGCGACGGATCGAGGCATGGTCGGAGCAGATGATCGGCTCGGCCAAACGCCATGCCGTGATCCTGGGGCTGGGCGCCGTCGCTGGCTTGTTGCTGCTGATGGTCGCCGTCCGGATGATCCGGGCACGCCGCGCGTCACCCGCGCCTTGAGCGGTTGCGGGTCGAGAAGGAGGCCCGCAGCGATTCGGCAAACTGCTCGACCTCGGCGCGCCAGCGTAGCGCCGGATCCCAGATCGCGGCCAGGTCCATGCCGAGCACGATACCGTTGGCGATGATCTTCGCGGTGTGAAGATCGGTGCGTGTCGTCGCCGGAATGACCGCCGTGCCGAGGCCGGCGCGTGCGAGCGCGAGGATCACCGTTCCCGACCCGCCTTCGTGGCGGATGCCGGGGGACAGTGACAGCAATCGCAGCGCTGCATCCAGGGTGAGGCGCGACTGATATCCGCGATCCAGCACCAGAAGCTCGCGTTCGCACAGGGCGCGGAGGTCGATGCCGTCCCGGCGCTCGTCGGCGCTGAACGGCTTGGGCGACGCGGCGAGAATGTCCAGGCGCACGATATGGTGGTCGACGAGGCCGGTGTCGTATCGGGGACGACCGGTGATGCCCATCGACGCGCCGCCGCTCAGCACCAGGTTCTCGATCTCGACGCCGTTCGCTTCGACGACGCCGATGCGGATGTTCGGCTTGGTCTGGACGAAGTCCGCAATGCCCGGTGCAACGACGGTCTCGATCGTGTGTGCGGTCGCCGCGACCGTGATGTGGACCGCCGGCTGCTCGCTGTTGGCTCGTGCCGCCGCCTCCAGCTTGGTGATGCCTTCCAGCGCCGCCGACGCCAGTGGCAGCAGCTCGTGCGCCTCGCTGGTCGCCGCCATGCCGCGACCGGACGGTTCGAACAGCGCCACGCCCAGCCGGCTCTGGAATTCCGTGATGCGGCGGGACAGCGCGGATTGCGAAATGTTCAGGCGTTCCGCGGCTTCGACGAGGGAGCCGGACCGGTACACGGCGAGAAAGGACTCCAGTAGCCGCTTGTCCATTCCTGCAAGACCTTCACCAATTTATCTGCAAACAATGCACTTCATGCATAGGGTGGATCGGTGCTAGCGCTTCGTCAACTCACCAGAAAGGGCCAACGGGATGAAGCGCCGCCACCTCCTAGCACTCGGATCCGCCGCCGCAGGCTCACTCGTCGCGAGCACGGGTTCCCGGGCGCAGGGTGCCTATCCCGACCGGCCCATCACCCTCGTCGTGTCCGCCCCGGCGGGCGGCGGCACCGATATCGTCGCCCGCATGTTCGCCGAGCACCTCTCCAAGGAATTCGGGCAGCAGATCATCATCGACAACAAGGGCGGCGGTAACGGCAACATCGCCACGGCGCTCGTCGCGAAGGCCAAGCCGGATGGCTACACGCTGCTGATGCAGTACTGCTCCTATCACTCGGCCAACCCGTCGATGATCAAGAACCTGAATTGGTCGCCGAAGGATCTCACCGGCGTCGCCATGGGAGCGATCGCTCCGCAGGTCATCGTGATCGCCAAGAAGGTGCCGGCCGACAATCTCAAGGACTTCATCGCCTACGCGAAGGCCAATCCCGGCAAACTGAACTATGCCTCCTTCGGGCCGGGCTCGGTCGCCCATATCGGCGGCGTCATGCTCAACAAGGCCGCCGGCATCGACCTAACCCACATCCCGTACAAGGGTGCGGGACCGGTAAGCGCCGACATCGTCGCCGGCCAGGTGGAGTTGGCGGTGATGAGCCCGCCGTCCGTGGCGGCCCATATCCGCAACGGAAACGTCAAGGCGCTGGGTCTGGCGAGCCAGACACGCCATCCGGCGTTTCCCGATATCCCCACGACCGCGGAAGCGGGCCTGCCGAGCTTCGTCCTCGATGCCTGGTTCGGCATGTTCGCGCCGGCCGGCACGCCGAAGGACATCGTGGACAAGCTCAATGCCGCCATGAGGAAGGCCGCCAAGCTCGACAGCGTCATCGAACGCTCGACCCAGCTCGGGCTCGTCCTCAGGGACTGGACCCCGGAACAGTTCAACCAGTTCGTCGCCGCCGAGGGCGAGGTCTGGTCGAAGCTGATCCAGGAAAACAAGATCACCCTCGACGAATAGGGCAACGGAGATAGTCATGACAGGCTCACTGAACGCCAATGCCGGCCCGCGCATCCGTTACAATGCGGACGAAAGCGCGCCCTACGAGACGATCACCGTCGACAAGCTGACGCCGATCATCGGCGCCGAGCTGGGTGGCGTCGATCTCAGCAAGCCGCTCTCGAACCGCCAGCAGGACGAGATCCATCGCGCGCTCGCGGAAAACCTCGTGATCTTTTTCCGCGACCAGGTGCTGACGCCCGAGCAGCACATGTCGTTCGGCCGCCTGTTCGGCGACCTGCATGTCCATCCCGCGGCGCCGCACGATCCGGGCATGCCGGAGATGATGATCATCCACTCCGACAAGAACAGCCCGCGCGCCAACGGCGAGGGCTGGCACACCGACGTGAGCTGCGAGGTCGAGCCGCCGATGGGCTCCATCCTGCACATCAAGACCTGCCCGCCGCGCGGTGGCGACACGCTGTTCGCCAACATGTACGCGGCCTACGACGCCTTGTCGGACCGCATGAAGGCCTATCTCGACGGCATGATCGCGCTGCACGATGGCGAGCCGGTCTATCGCGGCCTGTTCAAGCCGATCGGCGTGGCCGACAAGGCCGAGTATCCGCATGCCGAGCATCCGGTGGTGCGCACCCATCCGGTCACGGGTCGGAAGTGCCTCTACGTCAACTCGGGCTTCACCAGCCGCCTGCTGGGCGTGCCGCGCGACGAGGGCGACGCGATCCTGCGCTATCTCTACCAGCACATGGAAAACCCGCTGTTCCAGTGCCGCTTTCGCTGGCGCGAGAACTCGATCGCCTTCTGGGACAATCGCTGCGCCCAGCACCGCGCCATGTGGGACTACTGGCCCCACACCCGCAGCGGCCACCGCGTGACGGTGAAGGGCGATCGCCCGTTCTAGTCATTGGAGCGCGCCACTCCAGTGGCGCTCTTACCTTGATCCGTCGACGAAGTATGAGCGCCACTGGAGTGGCGCGCTCCAATGAGTCCTAAGCACCCTTGGGCAGGGTGGCCATGAAAGCCTTGAGCCGCGGCGCCCATTTGGCGGCGTCGAGGCCCGAGGCGGAGTGGCCGAGTTCGCTGTCGATCTCGAAATAATCGGCGGTGACGCCGGCGGCCTTCAGCTTCTCCATCACGCCCGGCGCGATCGAGGGCGGGAAGAGCTTGTCGGTGCGCGAGATCACGTAGAGCACCCTGGCCTTGATCTTCGGCATGTCCTTCTCGGCGTCGAAGTTCACGCTGGCGCGGCGCAGCACGACCAGCGAATTGCCGTCGAACACCTTGGACCAGCTTTCGGCCCGCTTCACGATCTCGGCCTCGCGCGCCGCCTTGTCGGGGAACTGCGCGGCGAGCTGCTCGTCGATGCCGTAGCGCTTCAGCGTCGCCACGCGCATGTCGGTCAGCACCTTGGTGATGCCGCCATTTTCGTAATAGTGGCCGCCGTTCCAGTTCGGGTCCTTGGCCAGCACATCGATCAGCGCCTTGACCGAGGCTTCGCCGCCCGAGCCCTTGGGCGCGCTCACGACGGCCACGAGCCCATCCATGAAGTCGGGATAGGTGACGCCCCACTGGAAGGTCTGGTAGCCGCCGAACGACGGGCCGGCGACCGCCACGAGGTGCTTGACGCCGAGACTGTCGAGCAGCGCCTTCTGGGCGTTGACGATGTCGACCATCGTGATCGTCGGGAAGTCCGGGCCATAGGGCTTGCCGGTCTTGGGATTGACCTGCGCCGGGTTGGTCGAACCGTAGGAGGAGCCCAGCATGTTCGACGACACGACGAACAGCTTGTTCGTATCGATCGCCTTGCCCGGCCCGACCAGCCCGTCCCACGAGCCTTCCGCACCGTTGGCGCCCACGCGGCCGGCCATGTGCTGGCTCGACGTGTAGCCGTGCGTCAGCAACACCCCGTTGCGGCCGTCGGGCGCCAGGGTGCCGTAGGTCTCATAGGCGATCCTGACGTCGGGCATGACGGTGCCGCTTTCGAGGCGGAACTCCTTCATGGTGAAGGTCTTCTTCTCGATATTCACGAGTTCTCCCTGGGCAGAGGCGCCCGTGGCGATGGCGAGAGGGGCGACGGCAAGAGCGGCAAGCAGCGGACGGCGGGGCAGCGACGAAGTCATCGTTTCCTCCTGTTTCAGGCGCGGGCGGGCTGGAGCGGCAGGCCGGGCACGGCATGCGCGGCCAGCCGCTTGCGGTCCCTCTCGGGGTTGATGAAGAGCAGGCCGATGATGCCGCCGGCGAGCAGCAGCATGCCAAGGATGACATAGCCCTGTTCGTAGCCGGCAAGGGGCGTCGAGGCGTTCTGGATCATCGATCCCATGGTCCGCGGCGCGAGGATGCCGGCGAAGGTCACGACCGACGTCGTGATCGCCAGCATCGCGGCGCGCTGCGGATGGGGCGTGAGCTCGCTGATGATCATCGGCAGGACGACGTAGATCGTGCTGCCGAAGGCGGTGCCGAACACCAGGAAGGCGATCTTGAGGGCATCCGACGGCATGGCCCCTACGAAGGGCAGCACGCAGCCGCCGGCGACGATCGTGAGACAGGGCAGCAGGCCGCGGCAGAGGCGGCTGGACACGCCTTTCTTCTTCAATCGCTGGGAAACATAGCCGCCGGTCAGCACGATGAGCGCACCGAAGACCCAGGGCAGGATGGTGAGATTGCCGCCCACCTTCTGGCTGAAGCCGAGGCCTGCCACCAGGTACGAGGTGAACCAGGTGAGGCCGAGCGCCAGGCCCCAATAGCTGGCAAAGCCCGCAGCACACACGGCCAGAATGGTGGGACAAGTGAGAAGGTAACGATAGGGCACGCGTTCGGTGCTGCCAGTAGCGGCGCTCACCGGCGGATCGACGAGAGTGCCTTCGCGGCCGAAGATCAGCCACAGGACCGCCCAGACCAGGCCCGCGATGCCCAGCGCGCCGAACGCCCAGTGCCACGAGTAGGTGTCGATGATCCAGTTGAGCAGGGGAACGGCGATGATCACGCCGAACGCCGATCCCTGGGCAATGACGGCCGTCGGCAATCCGCGCAGCGAGTCAGGGAACCATTTGTAGATCGCATGCGTCGCGACGGGGCCGGCCGGTCCTTCGCCGGCGCCCAGGATGACGCGGCAGATGATCAGCGTCTCCAGGCTCACCATGCCCAGCATCGGGAACTGCACGATCGACCAGATGATCGCCATGGCCAGAAGCGTGTGCTTTGTCTGCACGCGGTTGGAGATGAAGCCCACGACGATCGCGGAGACCGCAAACAGCAGGAAGAACGCCGAGCCGATGTCGCCGAACTGCTCGGGCGTCAGGCCGAGATCCCGCGTGAGGGGAACGGCGGCCAGGCCCACGACGACCTTGTCGGCGAAGTTGATCAGCATGAAGAGGAAGAGCAGGGCGGTCATGCCCCAGGCCCCCTTGAGGGGCCGGTCCTGGACGGTCACTTAGGCATCACTCCCGACTCGCCCGTTGGTATCGAGCTTTCGCGCATCAGACGTGAGCGCCGATGCCTCGTCAAGGAACAGTGGCCACGCCATACTCCAATGCAAAGGGAGTGAAACGAATGACCAGGATCATCAAGACCGGCCGGCGCGCGGTGCTGGCCGGAGCGGCCAGCTTTGGAGCGGCAAGCCTCGTGGCGGCGGGATCGGTGCGGGCGCAGGCTTTCCCGACGAGCCGCGTCACCCTCGTGGTGCCGTTTCCGCCGGGCGCATCGACTGACACGACGATGCGCGTGATCGCCGACAAGCTGTCGCAGATGTGGGGCCAGCCGGTGCTGGTCGACAACAAGGGCGGCGGCAACGGCATTATCGCGGCCGAGTTCGTGAAGAACGCCAAGCCCGACGGCTATACGCTGCTCGCCACCTCGTCGATGACGCATGCCGGCAATCCCGTGCTCTACGACAAGCTGTCCTACGACCCGATCGCCGACTTCGAGCCGATCACGCGCATGAGCCTCGTGCCGATGGCGGTGCTGGTCACCAAGAAGCTCGGTGTGAAGACGCTCGCCGAATTGACGGCCAAGCTGAAAGCCGAACCGGGCAAGCACAATTTCGGCTCGGGCGCGATCTCCGCGCGCGTGGCCGGCGAACTCTATCGCATGCAGGCCGGCGTCGACGCGGTCTCGGTGTCCTACAAGAACAACCAGCAGGCCGCGCCCGACCTGAACAACGGCATCATCTCCTTCATGATCTGCGATACCGGCAGCGCCAAGATGATCCTGGCCTCGGGCTGGGCCGATGCGCTGGCGGTCACGCAGGCCGAGCCCTACTCGGCGCTGCCCGGCGTGCCCAGCGCACCGCAGGCCGGCATGCCGGGGCTGATCTTCACGACCTGGTCGGCCTTCTATGCGCCCAAGGGCACGCCGCGCGACATCATCGTCAAGCTCAACAAGGACATCATCGCCGCGGGCACCTCGCCGGAGATCCTGGCCAAGCTCGAGAACATGGGCGGCGCGCCGAGCTTCACCACGCCCGAGGGGCTGATGGAGTTCACCAAGAGCGAGATCGAGGCGTGGCGCAAGGTGGTGAAGTCCGCGAACATCAAGATCGAATGAAGTGCTCAAGGGAGCGCGCCACTCCAGTGGCGCTCAAGCTTCGTCGATCGCAAAGACATGAGCGCCACTGGAGTGGC